>ERZ809074.1991-NODE-1991-length-24102-cov-10.320955_pt1 | contig 24102 bp, 19 predicted proteins | sample MGYA00520795_ERZ809074 | MGnify/ENA primary metagenome ERZ809074 (study PRJEB31570, sample SAMEA3212989) | Homo sapiens | biome: human-gut; feature: human gut; material: fecal | place: Sweden | collected 2011 ...
CAATAACCATAGCCCAAAAGTTTTTTGCCTACTTTTTTTCAAAAAAGTAGGTTATTTCCGGAACTGAACCGAATAAAGGTTGTAGTAGAATCCGTGCTTTGCCATAAGCGTTTCGTGATTGCCCAGTTCGATGACGTTGCCGTCTTTCATTACGAGAATAATGTCGGCTTCGCGAATGGTGGACAGGCGGTGCGCAACGATAAACGACGTTTTGCCCTTTGTTGCTGCGGCAAACGCATCCTGAATTTTAAGCTCGGTGCGGGTGTCGATGGAAGAGGTTGCCTCGTCAAGAATAAGAAGACCGGGGTGAACGAGCAGTACTCTGGCAATGCACAAAAGCTGCTTTTGCCCTTGCGAAATGTTTCCGCCGTCTTCTGCCAGAACAGTGTTGTAGCCGTCCGGCAGGCGCGTTATAAACGAATGAATGTGAGCTTTTTTTGCCGCTTCGATAACTTCGTCCATGGAGGCGTCGGGCTTACCGTAGGAAATATTGTCGAAAACAGTGCCTCTTTTGATCCAGGTGTCTTGTAGTACCATTCCGAACGAGCGGCGGTATCCGTCGCGGTTAAACGAGCGGATTTCGGCGCCGTCCAGTCTGATTTCGCCGCTGTCGACATCGTAGAACCGCATCAAAAGATTGATAAGCGTGGTTTTGCCGCAGCCGGTGGGACCTACTATCGCGATTTTCTGACCGCTTTTAACAGAAAGATTAAAGTTTTCGATAAGCGGGCGTGAGGGATCGTAGCTGAAATAAACGGAAGAAAAATCCATATCTCCGCAAACGTTTTCGGGAGAGGGCAATGCTCTTTCGTCGGGCAGTTCTTTTTCTTCCAGCAGGTCGAACACTCGTTTGGCTCCGCTGAGCGCAGTCTGAACTTCGGTTATTACGCCGGTAATTTCGTTAAACGGCTTGGTGTACTGGTTGGCGTAGGAAAGAGTACATGACAGTCCGCCCACGGTGAGACTTGTCATGCTTATGCCGAGGATTACCGGATTGTTGCCCTGAATGACGATGTACGCGCCCAGCGCCGCCACCGCAAGATAAATTATCGCGTTGATAAAGCGGGTGGAGGGGTTAATAAGCGCGGAGAAGAACGCCGCGTCCTGACCGTATTTTTTCATGCGCACGTTTACGTCGGCGAATTTTTCTTCTACATATTCTTTTTTATCAAACAGGCGTATCATCTTCTGATTGCCCACCGTTTCGTTAAGCAGCGAACTCATTTCGCCGCGCGTTTTAGCCTGATTGGCAAACGAATCGTGACAACCCTTTGCGATAAAGTACGCCACGAACAGCGATATCGGGGTGAGAAGAACCACCGCGACGGCAATAAGCCAGTTTTGAAGCAGCATGAATATAAGCGTGCCGATTATCGTGATTATTCCGGTAAACAGTTGCTGAAAACCCTGCAACAGTCCGTCGGAAATCTGATCGATGTCGTTTACAAGCACCGATAATACGTCGCCGCGCTTGTGCGAGTCTATAAAGCTTACCGGCACCGCGTGGATTTTGGCAAAAGCGTTTTTGCGCAGATCGCCGATAGCGCGGTAGGAGGCAACGTTGATAAAGTACGAAGCCAGATACTGGAACAGGAACGCCGCTCCTATGCTTATGGCAAGCAGAATTATATAATAGGTTATTTTTTCGAAATCAACGTCGTTTACGCCGACTATGCAGTCAACCGCATAGCCGATGAGAACGGGCGCAAACAGCGTTGCAACCACCTGGAACAGCGAGCATATAAGGGCGATTATTATAAACGCGACGTGCGGCTTGATGTAGCCGAGCAGCTTTTTTACGGTGCGGTCTTTTGTCTTTACGCGTTTCATACTCTGTCCTCCTCGGCAACCTGCGAATTGTAGATTTCGCGATATTCCGGGCAGGAAGCAAGCAGTTCGGAGTGCGTACCCGCTCCCACAATCGCGCCGTCGTCCATTACTAAAATAAGATCCATCGCCTGCATTGAAGTGGCTCTTTGCGAAATGACCACCGTGGTCATTCCTTTACAGTCCTCTCTCAGCGATTTTCGAAGGGCGGCGTCGGTTGCAAAGTCCAGCGCCGACGAGCTGTCGTCCAGAATGAGAATGTCGGGCTTTCCCACGAGCGCACGGGCAACGTTAAGTCGTTGTTTCTGTCCGCCGGAGAAGTTGTTTCCGCCCTCCACAACCGGTTCGTCCAGCCCGCCCGGCTTTTTGCTTACGAATTCGTATGCCTGAGCGGTTTTTATTGCGGCTATAAGCTCGTCGTCGCTTGCGGTGGGTTTTCGCCACAAAAGATTGCTTTTAATCGTGCCGGAGAACAGCACCGATTTTTGCATAGCAAAGCCGATAAGCGCGTTTTTTTCGGCGGCGGTATACTGCGACACGGGATGCCCGAACAGGTTTATTTCGCCGTCCGTAACGTCGTACAAGCCCGCGATAAGCTGCACAAGCGTGCTTTTACCGCTTCCGGTACCGCCTACAATGCCGAGAGTTTGTCCTTTTTCTATCGTGAAGTTTATGCCTGACAGCGTGCTTTTGCTGTTGCCCGCATATGTGAAAGCAAGATTTTTAACTTCTATTGCGGGCGCCGAATAATCGGGAGCGGCACCGTCGCCGCCAAGACGGGACGACGGCGTGGCAAAAACCTCGTTTATGCGCTTTGCACTTGCCGACGCGCGTGAAAAAGTTACGACGAGGTTGGCAAGCACCGCAAGCGCAATCATTATCTGCGTGAGATAGTTTACGAGCGCGATTATCGAGCCCTGAGAAAGATTACCGTAATAAACCTGCTTGCCGCCCAGCCACAAAACGAGAATAACCGCAATGTTAATAATTGCGTACGAGGCGGGATTGGTAAGATTGCTTACATTGCCGATGGCAATCGAAATTGAGGTCATCTTGTCGTTTTTCCGGTTGAATTCGGCTTTTTCGCGATCGCCTCGGGAGAATGCGCGTATTACTCTCACGCCGTTAAGGTTTTCGCGGACCGAAAGCGAAACGTCGTCTAAAAGCCCTCTCGCAACGCCGTAAGCGCGGAAAGAGTGCGACATTATAAAGTACAGGATAATCGCAATGAGAAGAGACGCGCCTATGAATATAAGAGAAAGCTTTGGCGCAATGGTAATCGCCATTATTATCGAGCCTATTACGACGAAAGGCGCGCGCGTGACCAGTCGGATAAACATCGCAACGCCCTGCTGACACTGAGTGGTGTCGCCCACAAGGCGGGTCATAAGCGACGGCGCTCCGAACTTGTCCACGTCCGCCTGCGAAAGCGTGTTTATGTGTTCGTATAAGCCTTTTCTGAGGTTTGTGCCGAATCCCATGGACGCGCGCGAGGCGAAGTACTGCGCTACCAGCGCGAACAGAAGTCCCACCGCAGCCAGCGTAAGCATATATACGCCGTATTTCGTGAGAAGCGAATAATCGCCCGCTCTGCCGGCGGGTATTGCCTCGTCTATTATTTTTGCCACGACTACCGGAACCAGCAGTTCGAGTATTGCTTCGACAAGCTTGAACAGCGGACCCAGAATTGTTTTAACCCGGTAGCCTTTGAGGTATGGAAGAAGTTTCAGCATATTTTGCTCCGATATGATTAATCCGCTCTAAATAATACCACATTCTCGGCTAAAAGTAAACTCATTTAACGCGTATGCGCGTTATAGGATTGACGAAAAGAAATAAATCTGCTATAATTTACAAGGTGAAAAGCGGAGGCTTACGATGATAAACAAACAAATATTAAATTATTTCGATCTGCCCGGCGACGATTATCAAATGTCGTCGTACGGCAGCGGGCATATAAACGTAACCAACCTCGTTACCGGAAAGAAAAATAAGTTTATTCTGCAAAAGATAAACGACAAAATTTTTTCGGACGTTGACGGACTTATGAGAAACGTTTCGTCGGTGTGCGATTTTAATACGGAACAAGTGAAAAAACAGGGCGGCGACGTTAAAAGGTGTTTAAGCCTTGTCCGTGCTAAGGACGGCGCAAGTTACGTTAAAACGGACGAAGGGTGTTTTCGCGTTTACAACTTTATCGAAAATACCGTGGCAATAAACATGCCGTTGTCGGCGGAACATTTCGGCGAGGGAGGAGCGTGTTTTGCCGGGTTTGCAAAAAATCTTGCCGGGTTCGACGCAAGTACGCTTACCGACGTTATTCCGCATTTTCACGACACCGTACGGCGAGTGGAAAACCTCGAAAAATCCGCGGAAAAGAACATCGCGGGGCGTTTTTCGGAAGTAGAAGAGCTGTACGACTTCGTTCTGTCTCGTAAAAGTGCGGCGGGCGTGGTGCTTGCCGGCATGGAGAAAGCAATTATTCCGCTTCGCGTTACGCACAACGATACAAAGTTCAACAACCTTTTGTTTGACGCGAAAACAAAAAAGCCGGTTTCGGTAATCGACCTCGACACGGTTATGAAAGGCAGTATGCTGTACGACTTCGGAGACGCCGTTCGTACCGGCTGCAACTCCGCCGACGAGGACGAGCCCGATCTTACCAAGGTCAAATTTTTAAGCGACTATTACGCCGCGTTCGAAAAAGCCTATCTCGGAGTGTTCGGCGACGACATTACGGCAGAAGAAAAACGCTTGCTCGGCTTTTCGTCCATGCTGATGACGTATGAGTGCGGCGCGAGATTTTTAACCGATTATCTGGACGGCGACGTATACTTTGCCGTTCACAAGCCAAAGCATAATCTGCTCCGCGCGAAAACGCAGTTTAAGCTGGTGAAAGAAATGGAAAAGACGTTCGGGGCTATGACGGGATATACGGAGGCGAAATAATGGGTTACAAATACGAAATGCACACGCACGACTGCATGGGAAGCAAGTGCGGACAATTTACACCCGAACAACTTGTGGACACTTTTTTATCTCAGGATTATACGGGAATATTTTCCACCAATCATTTTTTCTGCGGCAACACGGCGGCACCCGGACCGGAAAAAGAGTGGAAGTACAGGCTTGAAAAATTCTGCGACGCTTACAGGGCGGTTAAAGACGAAGGCGATAAAAAAGGACTTGACGTATTTTTCGGCTTCGAATACACCGTTCCGCATACGGTAGATCCGATTGCAAACAACGCCGGCTGCGATTTTCTGGTGTTCGGCGTGGATGAAAAATGGCTGGAAAATTACGGCGGCGACGTCGAAACCTGCCCGACCAGGCAATATCTTAACAGAATACGCGAGGCGGGCGGCACGGTAATTCAGGCGCATCCTTATCGGCTTGAAGAACGGTATATGGACCATATTTGCCTTATGCCCGATTGTGTGGACGGCGTGGAGGTTATCAACACCAGCCCCAATACTATTGAAAGCAATACGCTGGCGCGCGTGTACGCCGATTATTTCGGCTTTTTCCATACGGCGGGTTCGGATATTCACGGTCCCGACAGGGCTTTGCTGGGAGTTACCGAACTTCCGGAAAAGGCTGCAAACGAGCGCGATTTCATGCGCATGTTGAAAGAAAGAAAACAAAAACTTTATATTCAGGCAAACCGTATGCGGAGGGATTTTTAAATGAAAGAAAACCAAAAAGACACTCAGAAAATCTATGCGCGCGAAGTGCAGAAACGCTATGAAAAAATGGGTAAAGTGAAAGCCGACGTGGGAGCGGCGCCGCTTGCATACACAATATTCGTGTATGCGTTTGCCGTGCTTGCTTTGTTCGGACTGCTGTTCGGTATTATGAATATGTCGTCGGTCAAAACGCTCGGAATAATTTCGCTGTCGGTTTCCGGAACGTGCGCGGTTCTGCTTGTATTGATGTATTTCATCGCGTCGAGAAAAGGACCCACCCGCTACGTGGAAGTGGCAATAAAGTACGAAGGTAAATTTCTGCTGTTTCAGATTATAGACGAACGCCACGTGATATTTTCTGACGGCGAATACACGCTGGAATACGAGAAAAAACAGGTTAAAGAGCGTCCCCAGGGCATTCTCAATCCTCAATTGTCGTTCGACGCACCGCTTTCGGCAAATTACGAAGCTGTCGAAAATAAGGGTATGAAGACAATTTACGTCGGCAAAAAAGACAGTGGCGATCCGGAAAAACCGTACGTTTACAAAGTTTCCTGCGAGGGTAAATTTGTAACCGGATTCAAGATGAACGGCAAAAGCGTTACTTTCGACGGAATAAACGAAAAGGGCGTAAGTCTGGGCATTCCGGCGATGCTGATAGAAGAAATCCAGAAAAGAGGGACTTCGCTTCCCGCAAAAGAAATAGTCGTCAGTCAGAAATAAAAGGGAGGAGATTTGATGAAAAAAGCAGTCGTTTTTCTCGCAAACGGATTTGAAGAAATCGAAGCCTTGACTGCGGTGGACGTATTGAGAAGAGCGGGCGCCGTTGTCGATATCGTTTCGGTGTGCGAAAAAGAGGTAACCGGGGCGCACGGAATAAAAGTTATCGCCGACATAACGGAAGAAGAGTTTAATCCCGACGATTACGACGCGGTGGTGCTTCCCGGCGGAATGCCCGGCGCGAAAATACTGGGCGAATGCAAAAAAGTCGTAGGTTGCGCGGCAACGTTCGATGCCCGACACAAGATAGTAGCCGCGATATGCGCCGCTCCCGCAACCGTACTCGGAATGAACGGACTAACCGAGGGAAGACGTGTTACATGCTATCCCGCCGACCAGTTTGTTCGCGTTCTGGAAGGCGCAACCTACACCGGCGAAGAGCTTACCGTTGACGGCAACCTTATCACCGCAAACGGACCGAAAGCTGCCATGCAATTTGCGCTTGCCATATGCGCGAAGCTCGGACTTAATCCGTCTTTATAAAATTTCAGGCAGAACCGGTGAATTCTGACGTAAAAATCAATGGCTGCAAACTCTGTTTCATAAAACAATCACACATATATCATTTGTCAATCACACAAAGGGAGTATCTTATACTCAGGATATGAAAATATCTCACATTTCTTCCTTTATTACGGCAACGGACGCAGAGCGAAAGCAACGCGCCCGTTGTTGTTTTAAAGTGACCGGCGCAGCGGTTAAAAAAAATCGACAATATGTATAAAAAGCTTGCTTTTTCCGAAAAACGTATTATAATTATAGTCGATGTTTTTAATAGCAATTAAAAGCAATAAATTTTTCGGAGGAAATATTGTTATGGACGAAAACAACAACGGAAAGAAAACGGGATTTGTAGAAGCTATCGACAATCTGCCGCTTATTCTCAAAATTTTATTCTGTATTCCCTGCCTGGATATTATATGGGCTATTTACCATATAATCAAAGGAGTGGAAACGGGTAGCGCGCTTCTTATAGTTGTGGGCATACTGTGGATTATTCCCGGCGGAATGATTTGCTGGATTGCCGATCTTATCACCGTGATTTTAAGCAAAGAAAGACCCATTCTGTCCTGATTTGCTTGTTTGTCGTAAGAAAGCAGAAAGAAATAAAACAAAAAAGAGAAATCGGTCCCGGTAAATGCGCCGCGCCGATTTTTTATGTTTAAACGAGAAAAAAGTTCTTGTCTTTTTTTTGTTCGTATGTTATAATTTTCGTATGAACAAAAAAATAAAAGTAAAAAAACTATACACGGGAATTGACCGGGCAGAAATCGCGAAAAGAAACAAACTTACGCTTATTTTTTCGATTATAGCGGTCGTAATAGCAATTGCCGTGCCGTGCATGCCCATGCGGAAGGGTTTGACGATTTTGCACGATAAGTACGGATTCGTCGTCTATTCGGTATGTATTATTTTATGGGTCGCAAATGCGATAACCGCGGTGTATTGCCTTGTTTCGCACTTTACATTATATAAAATAAGGTCGGAAATATACGAACATCAGAAGCCTGCGCTGAAAGGCGACTGGCATACGTTCGGCGGAATAGAAATTCAGCTGGTTTTGTCCGGAGTCGTGCTGCTTGTCGAGCTTTTTATGCTGGTACGCTGGTTCGATTGGCAGACGCTGCTTGCTTCCTGCGTTGCCGCGTTCGGATTTGCAGCCGCGTTCGTCGTAAGAAAAACCACTTACGACTCGTTTAAGAATTTAAGCGAAACGCCGCCTGCGGAAAAGCTTGCAGATGGAAACGGAAAGGTTGTCGGAGAGGATAAAGATACAGCCGAAAAATCGCCCGAAAACGAAGAAGTGTCCGATTTTTACGACAAAGACTGAATAAGTCGAAAAAGGAGCGAAAATGTATATCGAAACAACCGAAAGAATAGAAAAGAAAGGAAAATGGCAGGTAGTCGTATGCGGCGGAGGCGTGGCGGGAGTTGCCGCTGCGGTAACCGCGGCGCGCGCCGGTAAAAAAACGTTGCTCATCGAAAAAACTCTGTCGCTGGGCGGACTTGCAACCAACGGGCTTGTAAATTATTTCGTGCCGATGTGTAACGGAAGAGGCAAACAGATAATATTCGGCATGGCGGACGAAATGCTTCGCCTTGCAATGAAAACAAGCTGGACTACGGTTAAAGATAGCTGGAAGTACGACTATCCCGAAAAACAAGGGCGGCTGGACGGCAAGTTTTCGCCGACTATATTCGCGCTTGCGCTTTCCGATATGGCTCAAAATGCCGGCGTGGAAATTTATCTCGATACGATAATAAGCGGCGCAGACGTCGAAAAAGGACATATTAGCGGCATAATAATCGACAGCAAGTCGGGTCGGGAATATATAGAAGCAGATTATTTCGTGGACGCCACCGGCGACGCAGACCTGTTGTGGCGCGCGGGCGTTCCAACGGTTACGGGAGGCAATTATTTTACCTATTACGCTTTCGGAATGAATTTCGACACTATGCGTTCGGCTCTCGAAAAGCAGGATATTTCGGCGGCGTATCGCTGGTATATGGGTGGCAGAGCCAATCTTTACGGTGGCGGGCAACCCGAGGACAGACGGCTTTATTCGGGAGTTACCAAAGAGGACGTAACCGAGTATGTGCTGGAAAATCAAAAATTACTGTACGAAAGTATTTCAAAAGAGGACAAAAACTCGTTTGATCTGACGCTTCTTCCCGTTATGCCGCAAATGCGTACTACAAGGCGTATCGACGGCGACGCCACTTTTTCCGAAAAGGACGCCTATGTGCATTTTGCCGACAGCGTGTGTGCGATAAACGACTTCGATCGTTGCGACTTTCTGTACGAAGTGCGCTTCGGAACGCTGGTTAAAAGCGGATTCGACAACGTTATAACGGCGGGCAGAACGGCAAGCGCAAGCGGCTACGGCTGGGACGTGCTTCGCGTTATTCCGCCGGCAATACTCACCGGTCAGGCTGCGGGCAACGCATGCTCGATTGCGATAGACGACGGCAGCCCGATTTATGCCACCGATATCAAAAAACTGCAAAACATTATGGAAAAGCAGAACTGCCCCGTGCATTTTGGCGACGCGCTCGTGCCGAAGGACAAAACCAAAACAGAAAAAGGTGAAGATAATGGACACATTTGAGCTCAGCGACGACAAAGTGAATATGCCGTCCGACAGAGTTCTTAAAAAGAAAGACCTTATTCTGCCGTCCGAAAAAATATTCGTCGGTTATTTCAAAGGTCATTCCGCGCCGCACGCTCACGACTTCATCGAACTTGTGTACGTTGTCGCCGGCGAAGCCACTCACGTTCACGACGGACGGGAAAGAAGAATAAAGCCGGGCGACTGCTTTCTCATCGATATAGGAAGTCTGCATTCGTACAAGGACGATACCGGTGATTTTACGCTTATCAACTGTATTTTTCAGCCGTCGTTTTTGTCGCAGACGGTAAAGGACGACCAGATGTTCAAATCGCTTGCCTGCAATGTGTTTATGGCGGTGGAAGGAGCGGAAAATCCGGGCGCAATTTTTGTGAGCGCGGGTTCTGCTCCCGGAGTGCATGCGCTTCTTACCCAGATGATAGACGAACTTGCGCGCAAGCAGACCGGCTATCTCGAAGTTATGCAGTCGCTTTTGAAAGTCGTGCTTATTTATCTTTTCCGCGGATTGAAACCCGATCCGCAACCGCGAATGATTAAGGATATTATCGAATATGTAGAGTCGGCGTGCGATAAAAAACTCAACGTCGAAGCACTTAGCGAAAGCATGTTTTTTTCTCCGGCGTATATAAGTCGCATATTCAAAAAATACACGGGAAGAAATCTGTCCGACTACATCCGCGAAAAACGTCTGGAAAACGTGGCTAAAACGCTGGCAAAAAGCGATGACAGCATCGACGACGTGATACTGTCCGCCGGTTACTGCGACAAAAAAAGTTTTTACGAGCAGTTTGCGCGCCGCTACGGATGTACGCCCGGCGAATTCAGAAGAAGAAACCGCAATCAAAAATAAAGTACGATAAACCACCGTCAGTGCATGAAATCCCCATTGTTTTTTTGCTCGGACGGTGGTATTATTTTACTATAAAAGATAAAAAACAAGGAGAAAAATAATGAACACCTTATATCCCGCAAAATTCATTAAATTAAATTTCGGTCGCGAAACCGAGTCCGTCGAGCGTTACGGCAACGCATGCTCGTATTTCCGAAGAGAATTCGCGCTTCCGGGCAAAAAAGTAATTAAAGCCGAGCTTATGGCAACCGCGATAGGCGTTTTCAAAGCATATATAAACGGCGTCGAGGCGGACGGCGACTACATGTCGCCCGGGTTTACCGACTACCGTAAGCGTATTCCGTGGTGCCGCTACGACATAACCGATAAACTGCAAAAAAACAACGCCGTGGTGCTTGTCGCCGGCGACGGTTGGGCGGTCGGTTATATGGGCAACAGCATGTACCGCCGGAATTACTACCGCGACGTTTACGTCTGCGCGAAAATAGTCGTGTATTACGAGGACGGCAGCCGCGACGAAATTATCACCGATGAGAACTGGCGCGCCGATACCGACGAAATCGTACGCACCGACAACTATATGGGCGAGGTTATCAACCATACGTATTCCAAAAACAAGACCTTCTATCTGTCCGACTACGATTACAAAGAGGGCAATTGAAGAACGCCCGAGTGCGTAATGTGGGGCATATTCTACTCGTGTTTAAGCGAGGAAATCGCGCCGAGAATAAAGGTCATGCACGTCTTAACACCCGAAGTCATCGAAAAGAACGAACGTTTTATCCGCTACGATTTCAAACAGAACATGGTGGGCGTGCTGCGCGTAAAGGTAAAGGGAGAGCGCGGAACAATAATAGTCGCGCGCCATGCCGAAATGCTGGAAAACGACGGTACTCTGTACACCGAAAACCTGCGTAAAGCCGAGGCGACCGACACGTTTATTTTAAGCGGCGAGGGGGAAGAAGAGTTTCGTCCGTTGTTCACTTTCCACGGCTTCCGCTACGCCGAACTGCGCATAACCGGTAAAGCCGAAATTCTGTCGGTCACCGGCGAAGTCATGTATTCCGCACTCGACAAGACCGGCGAATTCACCTGCTCGGACGAAATCGTAAACCGCGTTTATAAAAACGTCGTGTGGGGTCAGCGCGGCAACTTTTTAAGCGTTCCCACCGACTGTCCGCAGCGCGACGAGAGACTGGGTTGGACGGGCGACGCGCAGATTTTTTGCGGAACGGCGATGTTCAACATGGACTGCGAAAAATTCTACAAAAAGTATATACTGGACCTTATCGACAGCAGTCGCGGCGACGGTACCATAGGCGGCGTTGCTCCGCATGTTCCGCACACGGTGTACGACGACGAGGAGTGCCATATGCCCGATTGCACCGGCTGGGCGGACGCTATGGCGGTCATCCCGTACGAATACTATCTTATGTACGGAAACAAGCAGGATCTTCGCGACCACCTGTACTTCGTCAAAAGTTATATAAAGACCTGCGAGGACTGGAGCGACGGCTGCATCCGTCCCTCCGAACCCAACTGGGGCGACTGGCTTAACGTGGACTGCTTTACCGACAAGAGTTTGCTGTCCACCGCGTACTTTGCTTTTTCTACGCGCCTTACGATTAAAATGTGCGAAATTTGTTCTGACCCCGAAAAGCTATACTTTGAAAATTTGTACAACCGCATTAAAACAGCGTTTCGCAAAAAATTCCTGATGAAAAACGGTACGCTGACCTGCCACACGCAGACGTCTTACCTTCTTTCGTACGCTTCGGGCATCATGAGCAAGGAAGAAATACGCGCGCCCTTCCTGGATACCATGCACAAGGCGGGCGACAAGCTGACTACGGGCTTTCTCGGAATCAAATTCCTGCTGCCCACGCTGTGTGATCTGGGCGAAACCGACCTTGCGTATAAAGTTCTGTGCAGTCGCGAATATCCCGGTTGGGGTTATAGCGCGGTAAACGGAGCCACCACCATGTGGGAGAGATGGAACAGTTACACTAAAGAAAAGGGTTTCGGCGACGCCGGCATGAACTCGTTCAACCACTATTCGTTCGGAAGCGTTGCCGAGTGGATGTTCAAGTACTGCCTCGGAATCCGCCCCGACATCGACGGCGCTGGATTTGCCAAGCTTACGCTTTGCCCCGCACCGGACTTTAGCGGCAAACTCACGCACGCCGAGGGCAGTTATGACAGCAAAAAAGGCAAAATTTCCGTAAGTTGGAAAGCAGAAGAAGGTAAAATAAAGTACTTCGCTCGCGTTCCCAAGGAAATCGACCTCACTCTCGATATGCCCGAAAACGTAGTTGCCGAAATAGAAAGATATTGATTTTTTCCGGGGAACGCCGCAATAGCGTTGGTAGCCGAAAAGTTCCGGAATACATCAACCGTTCATTAAAAACGGAACAAAAACCCAAGTAAATCAAAACGAAAAAAGCCGTGCGGAAAGAAAACTCCGTGCGGCTTTTTTCGTTAGGGGGGGGAATTTCATTGATTTTTTTCGTCGGTTATGATATAATGAAGGCAATGTGCCGCCGAGAACGCGGCAAAAGGAGCGAATAATGGAAAGCGAAGTTTTGGTTTCGTCGTCGGATGAGAAAAAGAAAAATTTAATGAAAGTCGTGGGCGGATGGCTGCTGTTTGCCGCACTTGCGATAGCACTTGTACTTTCTCTCGTGAAGTTTTTTGCGTCGGCTAAAAACATATTCGGTTTATTCGCAAGAGGCAACGCATACGTTTTGAGATACTTTTTGCCGTTTGCGGAAGAGGGCGCGACGGTTGTATTTTGTATTCTGGCAATAATTAAGTTTTTTACCAAGAAGCGCGACGTCGCGGATAAAACGTTTTTCACGCTGTTTGCGTTTGCCATATCGTTTTTTGCGGCAAGTACCGTAAACTCCGGATACAGACTGGCGTACGTAATAGATTGCACTATACAAAACGGCGGCGGTTTTGACTATTATCTCAATGCTTTCGGCAAATTCGACAGCCTTACCGTGCCGATTTTAAGACTGTGCGTCGGTATTTTATCACTCGTCGGATGCTTACTTTGCACGAATTCTGCCAAAAATAAAGAGGAAGGAAAGGCGGGGACGGCGCAGCGCGTTTTTTGCCCGGTGGGAGCTTTTCTGGCGTATGCGGCGATTTCTTTTGTCGGGATCCAGCCCGCAACGCTTTACGATGGCAGTATGCTTTCGCTTTCGTTGTGCGTAGACGCTCAGCTCGTTTTAGGCGCGTTGTACTTTTTTGCGGTTTTTTCGTCGCTTATGCAGACGGTGAAAAAGGCAGGCAGCCTTAGTATAATAATGAGTGCAATCGCGCTTTTACTGCAATTCGCAACCGTTTTGCAGGCGATTATAAAGCCCGTAAAATACGTCGGCGCGCTTTTGAATTCGGTTGTGTTTGTCACGCAATTCGTATCCTTATTGCTTTTTGCGGCTTCGCTGGCGCTTGCGATAGTAAATCTTTCAAGTCGGGTCAAACGCGAAAAGGAACTCGGGAAAAGCGATTGCGTAGAACTCGGGGAAAGCAATTCGGTAAAAAAATAAAAAGTCACATAGCGAGCTTTTGCTCGCCGTGTAAAGCTTAAAAAAATCAAAGCGCGCCGAGGCGGTTTTATCTGTCTTTCGGTGCGTTTTTGCGTACTCTTTTGATGAAAAAGGACGGCGCAAACGGAACGAGTGCAGTCAGGGCGGCGACAGCGCACGACAATGCCGCCGACAGTAGCGGAGGACAGGATAAAAACAAGTTTTCGGCGACGCTTAAAGAAAGTACGAACAGTCCCGCCGACAGCGCGGGAAGACGATATTTCGTCAGGTTTATCTCGGGTTTTAACGCTATTGCGCCGACCACGGAAATAACCGCAGCCGTGATAGCCGAAGACAGCACCTGCGACAAAACCGAGCCTTCCGTGCCAAACGCGGACGTACAAATCGCGCATGTCGCAACGCGGAAAATTCCGCCTGAAATTCTGATTGCGGCGACTGACGTCGTTTTTCCGGAAGAGTGAAAAAGTGTGGTGAACGCCTGTGTTATTGCGGAAAAAAACGCTCCGGATGCGCCGATTTTTATAAGAGAAACCGCAAGTTCGGCATGCTCGGCGGACAGCGACGGAAACAGCGCAGATATTATTTCGTCGGACAAAAAGTACAGCGAAACGGCTATTATAAGTCCGGCGAAAAAATAAGTTCCGAACACGACGGAAAAGTCTTTTTTATTTTTGTTTGCCGATAAAACGGGCAGAAAATAGGCGTACGCCGCCGCGTATACCGACGATGGAATTGCCAGAAGCGAACCCGCCGCGCCTTCCTTTACTCCGTACATCGAGGCGGCTTGCGAATGTGAGAAAGTGCGGCACAAAATTCCCGGCACGATAAAACTGTCGGCAAGCGCGCACAGCGGAGTTATTATACCGGTCAAAGCCACAGGCAGGCTTTTTAAGTATATTCTTTTTGCCGCAGCCTTGTCGCATACGTCTTCTTTACCGCCGGAAGCTTTGAAAAAAGATAAAAGCGCAAAAACAAGAGCGACGCTTTCCGCGGCAAGCGTTCCGAGCGCGGCAAAAGGAGCGATAAAACGAGGCGAAAACAGTCCGCCCGCCACCGCAAGAACGGGCGCGATTATCGCTTTTACCGCCTGAGAAATAAATTCGGCAGAAGCCGACCGCACGAACGCGCGCTTTCCGAGTAAAGTTCCGCGTATAACCGAATACGCCGCGCATATAACTACGGACGGACAAAGCGAACGGTATACGCCCGCCGCTTCCGGTAAATTCTGCGCTCTTGCGATTGTGTCCGCCAGAAAGAACACAAGCGTTGCCGGAATAAGCGCAGTGAAAATTTCGATAAGTGACAGAAACGCTATTGTTTTGCGAGAGATAGCCCCGTTTTCTTCGGCGACGAACGCCGACACGCACGAGCATATTCCGCCCGACGAGAGCGACACGATAAGTCCGTATAGCGGAAACGCCGCGAAATAAAAGCCCGCGCCGTCCGTTCCGAGTGCCGCCGACAGCGGTATTTTCCCTATCGCCGAAAACGCTTTGCCCGCCGCGAGCAACAGCGCCGACAAAATCAGCGTTTTTTTGTTATTATTCAACTTTTTCATCGCGTATAGTATGCTCCGAAAAAAACAAAATCGGCACGCTTCGGGGCAAAAAAGCTACTTGGCTGACATTTACGGAAAAAATTGCGTCTGCCAAGCGGTAAAAACGGCAAAAAGTCTTGATTTTTTCGTGACAATAGGCTATAATAGTACGTAATCAAACCAACGAGAGGCAAAAACATAATGTTAGACATCAGATTTATCGTAGAAAACGCACAGGCGGTTAAAGACGCTATGGCAACCCGCAGCGGAACTTACGACGTCGATAAGGTCGTAACGCTGGACAAGCGTCGCCGCGAAATAATAAGCGAAGTGGAAGCACTCAAAGCCGACCGCAACAAGGTAACTGCGGAAATCGCAAAGATAAAAAGAGAAGGCGGCAACGCCGATGCACTCATCGCCGAGCAGAAAACCGACGGCGACAGAATAAAGGCTCTGGACGCCGAACTGTCCACCGTGTCGGCAGACCTTCGTATGGCGGCTCTGTCCGTCCCCAATATTCCCGATAAGAGCGTTCCGGTCGGCAAGGACGACAGCGAAAACGTCGAACAGCGCAGATTCATGGAACCCACCAAGTTCGATTTCGAACCCAAAGCACACTGGGACATCGGCGCAGACCTCAATATTCTCGATCCGGCAACCGCAGCCAAAATCACCGGCGCGCGTTTCACCGTTTATCGCGGACTGGGGGCAAGATTGGAGCGCGCAGTGTACAACTTCATGCTGGACACTCACACGGCAAACGGCTACACCGAAATTTTCCCGCCTTATATGGTAAACCGCGACAGCATGACCGGAACGGGACAGCTGCCCAAATTCGAGGACGACGCGTTCTCGCTTAAAAATTACGATTATTTCCTTATCCCCACCGCAGAAGTGCCTGTAACCAACATGCTCAGAGGCGACGTCGTGGACGCAAAGGATCTTCCCATTCACTACTGTGCATACACCGCTTGCTTCCGCGCGGAAGCCGGCAGCGCGGGAAGAGATACCCGCGGTCTTATCCGTCAGCATCAGTTCAATAAAGTCGAACTTGTCAAGTTCACCATGCCCGAAGACAGCTGGAACGAACTCGAAGACCTCACGCACGAAGCCGAAAAAATTCTGCAACTTTTAAAACTTCCGTACAGAGTTGTTTGCCTTTGCACCGGCGACCTCGGATTCAGTTCGGCAAAGACGTACGACATCGAAGTGTGGATGCCTTCCTACGGCAGATACGTCGAAATTTCGTCCTGCTCCAACTTCGTGGACTATCAGGCGAGAAGAATGAACATCAAATACAAAAAGGACGGCAAAACCGGATTTTTGCACACGCTCAACGGCTCCGGCCTTGCAGTGGGCAGAACGGTTGCAGCCATTCTCGAAAACTACCAGAACGCCGACGGTACCGTAACCGTTCCCGAAGCACTGGTTAAGTACATGGGTACCGATATCATTAAATAAATTAAGAAAAACTAAAGAGGAGGCGTCGGAGATTTGAAGTCCATAATATCTTTTCTTACTTTCATAGTGGAAGGAATAGCACGGGCGGCTGTGTTTTTGCTGTCTACGCTCGGACTGTGGATTCCGGCGCTTTTTTGCATGCTTTTTTTCCTGGTCTGCGCGATAACCGGAACTCCGTTTTCGGAGGTTATGGGGGTGTTTTTCGTGGGACTCACGCTGTCGATGTTGCTGTCCATAGGCATATCGGTGGCGCAGGTTCTGAAAAAGAAGGACAAAAAACGCCTCGAACGCTCGGCGGACGCGCCCAAATCGCTTAAAAAGAAGAAAAAATCCAAAAAGGACGACGACTTTGAAGACAGCGGCTATTTTGCCGCCCCAAACATTGTAGGAACTCCCGGCGGGTACGGCTATCCGGGACAAGGCTACGGCGAACAGTATTATCAGCAGCCCGGCTATCCCGCTCAGCCGCAATACCCGCAGTCCGCGCCGCAAAATCCGCAGCAAAACAACTATGGACAAAACGGAGGATATTTGCAAAATACCGGGTATCGGAACGGAAATGATTTTGCTTCTTATTCGCAAACAGACAAAAAAGAGGACGAGCCGGAAAGTGCGTACGAACAAGCCAAAAAAAGCATGAACCGTGAGTTTTTCGGCTACGATTCGCCCGGCAAAAAGGACGATGTGCCGTCGTATAACGACTTAAAACCTAAGGAAAGTGCGTTTGACAACTTTTCCGAGCAGCCCCTCGGAGTGTTCCGCACCCGTTCGGATCCGCGAGTTATAATTTACGAATACAGCGACAGATACGAGTATTTCTATAAAAACGATCGCGGCGGATTAGATTATATGCGTTCGGAAACCAAGCGTGGCTGACAACAAAAGCGCACTATCGACAAAATCAAGCAAATTTAATCTTTTTCAAAGTGATAAAATACACTCGAACTAAATAATTCGGGTGTATTTTTATGATTAAAACCAATTTAAAACAAGCAGTACTCAAATATTTCGCTTTATCGTTGCTTATCGTCGCGCTTTGTCCGGCGGAAATAAACGGACTGCATCCTTTTGCCGCGGCAATGTTCTGCGCAATGACCTTTGCGGGTGCCAATCCGTTCGTCCTGCTCGTGCCGCTGACAGTCGGGCAGTTTCTTGCGGGACCGGATTGGGCGGTGTCGGTTTCTGCTTTAGCGGGAGCGGCGATAATAGCCGTAACCGACTTTTTTCTTCGCAAAAAGTTTAATTCGTACGGCGTAGCGGTTATGGTTTGTCTTACCGCGCTTGCCGTATGCCCTGCGGTTGCGGTGGAAATCGCGAAAGGCTATCCCGCGGCGTATGTGATAATTTCCGTCTGTCTGTACCTGATTTTTACATACGTAAGCTACGGAATCGCCAAGCCGCTGTTGTACTACGATATGAAACACAGCTTGCTGGATACCGAAAAAGCCTGCCTGTATATAGTTATGGTTGCGGCGGCAATGGGTATTACGGGAACGGAAGTGCCGGGAAACGCGATTTTGTTTCTGGTTGCGGGCGCGGCACTGCCGTTCGTGTGCAGGTTTATCGGTAAGGGCGCATGCGTGATGACGGCGTTGTCGCTGGGACTGGGAAGCGCGTTCTGTATGCTGGATGTCACCAACGTCGCGTTGTTCGGCTTTGTCGCGTTGTCGTGCTGTATGTTTATTACGTCGCCAAAAATTTTGTCGCCGCTTGCTCAGGTTTTTGCGGCGGTGATATTCGAATTGTTTTTTTCTGTGCCGTATGTCGATCTCGGCTACCATGCCGGTGCGCTGCTTCTGGGAGGGATAGTATATGCCGTTATACCGGAAAAGGTCGTGTCGGCGGTAAAAAGCAAGTTTTTCTCGTCCGACAGCGGAAACGCCGTCCGTCATGTGATAAACAAAAACCGAACCGAATTGTCGAGACGTGCGGCATATGTGGGCGACGTGTTCGAGGAGATGAGCGATATACTGGGGGGAATGGAAAAAACGGGCGACAGCGTCGTGATTGCGGTTGCCGGAGAAGTGGAGAAAAATGTGTGCGCCTCGTGCGAACGCTATCGCGAATGCGTGGCTGCCGGTATGAGTAAACATATTATGCATGTTTCGGAAAAGTGTTTTGAAAAAGGCAAGGCTTCCATGAACGATTTGCCGTGCGAACTTGTGGACAGATGCCTGTATCTGGGTAAGATAATGTCGGTATGCACGTCAAAAATGCGCGAAGCCGGTGCCTCGCGTGAAAACACCGAAAGCGACAACAAAGTCAATCGACTGCTTGCCGAGCAGTTGGGGGGCGTCGGCAAAATTTTGCACGGAATGAGCGAAAACGTGGCGCGTCCGGTGGTGTTCGACGAAAAAATCGAGCGAAAAATTATAGAAGAACTTAAATACTACAATGTTGTGTGCAGCGAAATTCTGCTTTGCGGAGGAGATAAACCGTCGGCTACCGCGATAATAAGAAACGAATGCGCCGGCGACAGAAAACTGATAGCAAACGTTGTGGGAAAATGCGCCGGGGTGAATTTCCTCGTTAAAAGCGTGGAGGACAGCGTCATTGCAGGCTGGTCGGTGATGGACTTTGAATTAAAACCGAAGTTCGACGTTACGTTCGGAGTGGCTACTCGTCCGCTTCACGCCGACGCCACGGGAGACACGCACTCGTTTATGAAAACGGGCGGCGATAAATTTCTGATGGCGTTATGCGACGGTATGGGAGCGGGCAAAAAGGCGTACGAATTGTCCGAGAAAGCTATTTCGCTTGTCGAAAGCTTTTATAAAGCGGGATTCGACCATCGCGTTACGGTGGACGGGATAAACAGATTTCTGACTATTGAAGGCGGAGAAAGTTTTTCCGCTCTCGACATCGCTGCGGTCGATTTGTCTGCCGGTAAAGCCGACCTCGTAAAGCTTGCGGCACCCTGTTCGTTCGTAAAGCGCGCCGATTTCGTAGAGGCGTTCGACAGTTCGTCGTTGCCGCTTGGCGTTGTGGCCGACGCCAAACCTTCGATGTGCGAAACGGAGCTTAACGACGGCGACGTTATAGTTCTTATGTCCGACGGCGTAAGCGGTCGTTTTGACGAGGAGGAACTTGCAGCTATAATAAATCGTACGAGCGGCGTAAATCCGCAACTTATGGCGGACGAGCTTATGAAAAAGGCTCTTGAGAGAAAAACCGGGTACGACGACGATATGACGGTTGCCGTTTGCAGAATTATGCAAAACTGCGACAAGTAAAAATTCACTTTATGTCGCAACTCGGGTACATTACCGTTTATTTTAACAAAAAGACTTGACAATTTGCCCGCGCTTACTATATAATTAAACCGTGCCCGAAAAGTTTACACAATTTCATATTACGTTAACCGTTTTTGCCGTACTGATTACGGCTGTTTGCGTTGCATGGATAATAGCCGCGATAAGGTCGTTTAAGTCCGGAAAAGGTAAGTCGGCAAAGATAACGGCAATTGTTTCAGCCGGAATTTTTCAGCTGTTTGCCGCGGCGTTTTTAGTCATGAGCGTCATGCGTGAATTTCCCGGCGGCTCGGCTATAGTAAACGGCGATTTCATCATTGTTTCGGGCGATTATAAGTACACCGTGCCGTTTTTAAGCGGAGCTTTCGCGGCGATAAGCAAGTATGCGTTTTTTGCCGTTCTTTACGGCTTGGCGGAAGCGTGTGCGCTTGCCGGGCTGATTTTGCAGATTGTTTTGTTTTCAAAAGCCCGCACGCTGGCAAAAAAGGCGCAGGCGGAAAAGATGAAAGCCGACCGGAAAACTGCCGATGAGAAAGCTCTTAAAGAACAAAACGAAAAAAGATTTTCGGGCGAAAAAGTGTGCGTTCTCGGCAATAAAAGAATAATAAAAAGCAATGCCGCCGCAGTTTATCGCGAATATCTCGAAAACAAAAAGGCGACGGAAAACAAAGTCGAATAATCGTAAAAAAACCGAAAGGAGAATTATATGTACTACGTAGGAATAGATATCGGGGGTACCAACGTAAAAGCCGGTCTTCTCGATAAAGAAGGCAAAATTCTGGTTAAATCCAGCATTCCCACGGCAAAATCCAAGGATTATGCCGCAATTGTCGAAGAGGTGAGCGAGCAGGTTAAAAAACTTGCGTCGGACGCCGGTATTACGATGGACGAAATTGCCGGAATAGGAATAGGTTGTCCCGGTATCATCACCAGCGAAACGGGCGTTGTGGACTATTCGTGCAACCTTGATTGGAACAACGTTCCGCTTGCAAACGCATTTACCGAAAAACTCGGAAAACCGACATTTGTCAGCAACGACGCCAACGTAGCCGCGCTCGGAGAAGCTATGTTCGGGACGGGTAAAAACTATAAGGACGTCATTTTCGTAACGCTCGGTACCGGAGTGGGCGGCGGCGTAATAATAGACGGTAAACTGTTCGAAGGCTTCGAATCCAAGGGAGCAGAGCTGGGACACATGGTAATCGTAAAGGACGGCGAGCCTTGCGGCTGCGGCAGACGCGGCTGTATGGAAGCTTATTGCAGCGCAAACGCGCTTATTCGCGATACCAAGCGCGCAATGAAAGAAAACAAACAAAGCGCAATGTGGAAGTTTGTAGACGGCGACATAAACAAAGTGGACGGCAGAGTTGCGTTCGAGTGCAGCAAAACGGGCGACCCCGCCGCAAAAGAAGTAATAGATAACTATGTCGCATATCTCGGAGAAGGACTTTCCAACTTTATAAACATTTTCCGTCCGCAGGCAATAATTCTGGGCGGCGGCGTATGCGCTCAGGGCGATTATCTTGTAGTCCCCGTGCAAAAATACACCGACGAGCATACTTACGGCGGCGGAAGAGCGCCCCGCACGCTTATTCTCACCGCAACGCTCGGAAACGACGCCGGACTTATAGGCGCGGCTTCGCTGGCAATCAGCAAACTCGGCAAAAAAGTAAAATAAAAATCACACTGCAACATAAATAATCAAAAAAGCCCCTTCGTTTAATGCGGAGAGGCTTTTATATACTGCAATTATTCGGGTAAATCGTACAAATGTTTTTGCTTTTATTGATTGACAGTGAAGAAACCAAATGGTATAATGAAGCATATCGGTTTGAGACGTTTTTTGCGTCGTAATCGACAAAAAACAGTGAGGTTTCATGATGCTGAAATTCGACAAAAAGAGTTTTATAATAGATGGAAAGCGCAAGTTTTTGATAAGCGGTGATTTTCCGTTTTTCCGCGTTCCGAAAAACGACCTTAAACGCAGATTGCAATTATTTTACGAAACCGGTGCGAACATGGTGTCCACGTACGTACCGTGGGAGATAATCGAGAGAAACGAGGGTGTATTCGATTTCGGTGGCGCTCAGACAGATTTTGAATTTTTTCTCGAAACCTGCCGTGAAGTCGGATTTAAAGTACTCGTGCGTCCGGGACCGTATCAATACAGTGAAATGGCTTGCGACGGGCTTCCGGAATGGTTGCTGCACCACGACGAAATACTCGCAAAAAACGCGAACGGCGCGACGTATTGCAAAACCGCCGTGTCGTATAATCATCCGTATTTTCTCGAAAAAGCAGAGATATACCTTAAAAAAGTGTGTGAAATTTTAGTTAAATACAAGGACATCGTAGACTGCGTTCAGCTGGATAACGAAGCCGTTGGAGTGCAGATCTGGCGTGGCAGTCTTGATTATAACCGCGAGGGTAACGGAATAGGCGTAAAAGGCGGCGCATACGTAAGTTTTTTAAATGACAAATATAAAGACGTTTCTGTGCTCAATGCCAAATATAAGACAAATTTTAACTCTTTTGAAGAGGTTGACCCGTCTGTTTGCGACAAAGCGCCCGGCAAATGGGAGTTTTCGCACGATTATCTCGAATTCAACGGCTTGCAACTGACGAGATATTTCGTTACGTTGCAGAATATTTTCGACCAATGCGGACTTAAATGTCTCACCTGTCATAACGCCGCCGACCCGTTTTTGCTACCGCTTTTTTATGAGGCGAGCAAAAACCTCGACAATTGTTTTATAGGCTTTGACGACTATTATAATTTAAGCCCGTTCTGGGCAACCACGAAACCCGAACAGACAATGATTTTCCGCACTCAGAGAGGAGCGGATGTTCTGCGCGACTACGGCTATCCCGCGGCGGTACTCGAATTCCAGTCGGGCAACATAACGCCGATTATTCCGATGACGGAGACCGACGTGTACAACTACGCCATGTTGCATGTGGCGACGGGAATAAAGGGCATAAACTACTACATTATGTCGGGCGGACCCAACTTCGAGGGAACGGGTGCAACCGCCGATGTGTATGATTTTTCGGCGCCGATATCTGCCGAAGGAAAACTGCGCCCTTCGTTTAACGGAATAAAGAAGGTAAACGAATTTTTGCGTTCTTACGAATGGCTCGTCGAAAGCGAACGCGCTTATTCGGTTCAGATAGGTTGCTCTCTCAATCTGCTTCGCGGCGACAACGGATATCCCACTAATTCCGACCTTATCACGAGAAAGGGCTTTGCAACCGCACTTGCGTGTTCCGAATACGCAAGCAAGTTTACGCTTTTAAGTAAGCTTGATGAGAAAAAGCCGCTGCTTTTGCTCGGCACTCATTTCCGCGACGAGGACGCACCGTTTGTCCGCGAATTTGCGGAAAAGGGCGGTAAAATCGCTCTGTTCGGCACGCTTCCCGAATCACTGAAAAGCATATTCGGCAATATCGAAACCGAAAAATACGACGGATTCAACCGTCGCATGACGGCGTGGGGTAAATCGCTGTACAACATGGTCTGCAATCGTGAAATAACCGTGTGTCCGAAAGACTATTCGGTTGCGGTAACGGGCTACAACGGCGAGCTTTTAGGCGTCGAAAAGGGTAATCTCAAATATTTCTCGTTTACGCCCAATACCGTTTCGTTCGATCAGGCGGAATTTTTCGAAAAACTGCTTGCCGATTTCGGCGCGGAACCGGCAGTTAAAAGCTCGGACAGAACAGTGTGGACGACGCTTGTAAAAACAAACGAAAAAGCAGGCGTGTTTGTCATCAATCTGTTCAACCGCGACGCCGAAACGACGCTGGAAATTAACGTCGGCGATAAAATTGTCGAAAAGAAAGTCCGGGTAAAGGCAAACACTGTGTCTTTTGTCGAAGCGGAGTAAAAAACGTAAACCCCGAATAAAAAGCCAAACACAAAAGCCCTTGTCGTGCGGAACGGCAAGAGCTTTTATTTTACAAATTCGAAGCAACAACTTCCGGAGTGAGAGGCTTTAAAAAAGTCGATAAAGAAAAACCAACCT
>ERZ809074.2016-NODE-2016-length-23835-cov-4.814172_pt1 | contig 23835 bp, 13 predicted proteins | sample MGYA00520795_ERZ809074 | MGnify/ENA primary metagenome ERZ809074 (study PRJEB31570, sample SAMEA3212989) | Homo sapiens | biome: human-gut; feature: human gut; material: fecal | place: Sweden | collected 2011 ...
CAAGCCGGAAGTTGTAGAGGCCAAATCTGTAGATGAACTGAAAAAAGCAATGGCTTCTTCGGAACCGAAAGTTATTAAATTCAATGCAGATTCGGCGACAGAATCAAAGGCTGCAGAAAAAGAACCGGAAATAGTAAACGAAAAGATTGCCGAAGAACAGCCAGATCAGTCTCAGCAGAGTGAACCGGCTAAAGCAGTCGAAGAATTGACCACAAGAGATGCTTTATTTGCTGAGGGTATGCGGATCCTTGAGAATGGCACCACAAGAGAAGACGGCGTTAAAGCATTTAAGTGCCTGAGACAGGCGGCCAGCCAGGGGCATACGGAAGCCCAGTATCAATTGAGTGTCTGCTATGACAGGGGCATTGGTGTCAGAAGAAATATCACAGAGGCGGCCAAGTGGTGTCAGATGGCAGCATTCGGCGGTCATGCCAAGGCACAGAGTGAGATTGGTTACTGTTATGAATACGGACAGGGGGTTGTCCGTAATATCAAAGAGGCTGTCAGCTGGTATGAGATGGCTTCTGCCCAGGGAAATATTGAGGCCAAGAACAACCTGGCATTCTGCTATCAGAAGGGCAGAGGCGTACATAAGGATGTCAAAGAGGCCATTCGACTCTATGGAGAAGCCGCAGCGGGCGGTCATGCCAGTGCACAGTACAATCTGGGTTACTGTTACTGGTACGGCGAGGGCGTGAAGACAGATAAGAGCAGAGCCATTGAGTTATTTAAGCAGTCTGCGGATAACGGCAATGCCAAAGCGGCTCAGATGCTGAAAATACTCAGTCAGCACTTATTTATGAAGTAAGGTGCCTGACAGGGGGATGGATAAATGGACATCATTGTCAGTTTTTTGAAAGTATCATAGATGGGGTTATTGACTGGATCGTGAACCGATGTGTGAAAGGGTTTAAAAACAGGAGGAAGAACAATGGATCATACAAAAATGCCAATGAGTGAAGTGTTGACACCGGATGAAAAACTGGTGGCGGATTTTATAAAGACAAGAACAAAGAAAGTACTGGACGATATCCAGAGGCTTTCAAAAGAGCAGAATGCTGATATATCAGAATGGGCAGAGAGTTTTGCCTATCTGGCAAGAACTTACGGCAGAGATTCCGATGAAACTTTCAAGTGGTTCAAATACTATTTCAGAGAGGGCATGATTCCGGCCAACGTGGCACTGCCGCTGGTTGTGCAGGTATATCTTGACAGCAGTGTAGACGGCGGTTTCGTCAATACATTTGCCAAGGCATTCAAACAGGAACCGGAAGATGTCAGAAATCAGAGAATCGAAGACATGAAACAGGAACTGGCTGAATATATTGATAGTGACGGCAATCTGACTGTTTACCGCGGCAGCTTTGAGCGCCCATTTGGCAGAGAAGACGACGCCAGCAGAGTTATTGAGAAAGGATTTGCTTTCAGCCTGGACAGGGAAGTGGCGAAAAACTATGCCACTTGCTGGTTCCCTGAAACAGCGAAGATTTATGAAGTGAAGACACCGCTTTCAGATGTGGCATGGTACAGCAATTATGACGAGGAAAAGACTGTCATCCTGTTGCCTCAGAATAAGGGCGGACAGTGGACGGTGGCATCTGAGGAAGTTGTTCCGTCATCCGAATACGGTTCGGACTCTGAAAAAGCAGTTGCCGTACAGGCTTATGCTTCTACTTTTAAGAGAAAGTAAAGAAACGGACAGATGATAGAAGCACTGACAGAAAGAAGCGCCGAAAATCGGCAAAGAGCATTCAGGATATGAAGTTTTTGAGAGATATTACGGAGTTTATTTTTCTTGAAGATCTGCCGAAAAAGGCAGATATCATCATCGTACCCGGCAATACATGGCCGCAGCCTGCAAGGAGGGCTGCGGCGCTGTATCAGGCGGGGATGGCACCTTATATTGTGGTGTCCGGCAAATACAGCAAAGGCCGGTCGGCTTTTGAGGGGCCATCCTGTGACAGGGAATGTTATAAGGGGCCTTATGCTGCAGAAGCGGATTTCCTGACAGATGTGCTGATGCAGGCAGGCGTGCTGAGAGAAGCCATTCTTCAGGAAAGAGAAGCCACATTTACTCTTGAAAATGCTGAATATATCAGGAAGATGCTGGAGGAAAAGCACCTTCCGATAAAAAGGGCCATTATCTGCTGCCAGGCTTTTCATGCCAGAAGATGCAGAATGTATTTTGAGTATGTATTTCAGGACAGGGAGATTGAATTTCTGATGTGCCCAGCGGTTACACAGGGCATCAGCAGTGATAACTGGGCGGAAAGCAAAAAGGGGCTGGAGACGGTTCTGGGAGAGCTGAGACGCTGCGGCGAACAGTTTTCCTGGATGTTGCAGTAGATAGCAGGAGGAGAAAGTGGACAATTATATTTTAATGAATGATATGGTGCAGGACCATGAGGCGCGTATGATGCATCTGAAGCGTTATTATCCTTTTTTCAGATTAATGGATACCGGATTGTCCCAGTACAGGGACGGAAGTTACGGACGCCTGGATATGTCATATATTGTCCTTGCCGTCCTGCGTTTTTTTATTGAGGCGAATCATTTTCAGGATCAGCCGGTATGCTATGAGGATTACAGGCAATTCATGGCCGGACTTTTGGTGAGAGATTTTGATTTTACCGAAGAAGAGGCCGATGATGAACTGTATCAATACATTTTTGATAAATTATGCAACGAGGGACGACCATTTGAACTGGATTACTATGACCCGGCCGCCCATCAGCAGAAAACACTGCGAGTGCGTCTGATTGAGAGTGAACTGAAAGATCAGCAGGTACTTTACAGAATTTCATCTGATGCGGTGGCTTTTTATCTTGATACAAAGGAAGTTCGGGAGGAAAGCCATATCAGCGTTGCCCAGCTGCTTCTTGAGAAGATGATAAAAGCGCAGAATTTCAGAGGCGGGCTGGAGGTTATCGGGCGCATCAACATGGAAGTGGGACGCCTGATGGAGGAACGACATGAGATCCAGACACTTTTGAATCGCCATGTGACGGAGGGGCTTGCTGCACTGGAGAATTATCATGATCGTCTGATGAAGTGGTTTAGTGAGGAACAGCGCCTTTTTGCCTCGAATATGGCATTGTCTGCAAGGGCTGTGCAGAAAATGGAGACGGACAGGATCACCGGTGAGGCAGCGGAGGAAGTCTATCAGCTGGATACGGCGCTGAAAAATGCCATGAAGCGTCACGAAGAGCTGATGCATGCTTATATGCAGATGCAGAAGGCCGGAGATGAGGCGCTTGCAAAGGCGAAAAGGACACGTTTTCGTCCTTCCGTGGATTTTATGGATGTGGGACAGCGGATGATCGAGGCGGATAATCCGGAACTCCTGACATATCTGGTGCTGCCGCTTTTGGCACCGAAGATAAAGAAGACATTTCCGATGTCCCGGGTGGACGACCTGCTGCTCTATAAGCCGGAGGAATCGGCGGCAGGTGAACTGGTGGAAAAGGGCCGGGAGCAGATGTATGTTTATGAGGATGAACTTGCAGAGGAGAGAATGAAGGACAATTTCAGTTATCTTCTGAGGGTACTTCTGGACAAGATCAAACAGAAAAAAGAAGTAACGCTGGCACAACTTAATGACCTTTATGCCATGAAATTCCCGGACCAGGTACTGGAAAACAGAGATTACTATGCGTTTCTTGTACATTTGAGCCAGAAAGAACATTATGATTTGGATATGATCAAGGATCATCCGGATACATTTCTTGAGGATACCATGGCGGATTTCCTGAAGGCGAATCCGGGATATGAAGGACTGAAATTCAGGCTGATTTATCTGCCGGATGAAACAATCTCCATTCTGGAGCGGTTTGAAATGAGTAATATTCGATTTGAAAGGACGGAAGAATAATGGATCACAGAAATCTGGACAAAGCAATGGAGATATTTGCATGTCTGATCACAGGGGAGACAGTGGGCAGGGAAAACCACAGAGATCTCTATGAAGCCTACAGCAGTCAGGCGGAGGTTTATGACATTCTGGATGCGGTTTTAAAGAAATCCAATCTTCGCCTTTATGAATATCACAATACACTATATGTGACTGCCGGAGATGAGAACAGGGTTTTCGGCTACACTAACGACGAGCTGAAAAAAGCCATCGGGCTGCGTCTGAACAGAGAATTATTTCTGGCGTACCTCATTATTTATGACGTGATGACGCTGTTTTATGAGACCACCTCCGGGGAGGCAGCGCTGACCTATGTGAAGACAGATATGGTCATTGAAAGTACAACAGCTCTGCTTTCCGGTGTGATGGCGAGACTGGAGACGATTGTTCAGAATGATATTGAGGAAAACAGTTTCAGAACATTGGCATTATTGTGGGATGAGCTGCCTCTGATGGCTGAAAATGATGATATTTCCACATTAAAGGCTGCCAGAGGGTCCAAAACAGGTTTTGTCAAGCTGGTCTTCAATTTTCTGATCACGCAGGCGCTTTTTGTGGAATCGGCGGGCAAATATTATATAACGGACAGAATGCGGGCGCTGGTCGAGAACTATTTTGACAGCTGCAAAGGACGGCTGTATGAAGTCATTGAACAGAGCAGGCGGGGCAATATGGAGAACATTGAGAGAAAACGGCAGGGTGATGTGAAGGAACCTGTGCAGGACCGAAACAGCAAGACAGAGGAGGATGAGGAAAATGCCGCATATTAACAGAGTGCGTGTCAATAATGTACGCTATAATTTCGGTACACAGTTTTATGATGATTTTATTATGCGTTTTGACTGTAAAAATGTGCTGTATGACCTGGCCAACGGCGGCGGCAAAAGTGTTCTTTTACTGCTTTTGCTTCAGAATCTGATTCCGAACTGTACGCTGGATGACAAGCAGCCGGTGGAAAAATTATTTCGCGGTGAAGGCGGCAGTACGGTCATCCATTCATTGATCGAATGGAAGCTGGACGATTATCTTGTCAAAGATGATTACAGATATATGTTGACGGGATTCTGCGCCAGAAAGGCAAAAGATGATGAAAATCAAAATGCAGCAGGGGACGCAGCGGCGATTGAATATTTTAACTATGCCATTTTTTACAGACATTACAATGACAATGATATCGTGAATCTTCCGCTCAGCGACGGTAAGGAAAGAATTACATGGCCGGGGCTTAAAAATTATCTCAGAAATCTTTCAAGAAAGGATTACCAACTGCAGGTTCATTTATTTGAGCGCAAAGGTGAATACCAGCGTTTTATCAGCCGGTATGGACTGTATGAGAGCGAGTGGGAAATTATCCGTGGGATCAATAAGACGGAAGGTCATGTGCGGACTTATTTTGAAAGTCATTATCGGACAACCCGCAAGGTGGTGGAGGATCTTCTGATCGAGGAGATTATCCAGAAAGCATTTATGGCGCGGACATCGGAACGGGCTGAAAATGGTGATAATATGTCGTTGATGGCGGATACGTTGTATCAGATCAAAGATCAGTTAGCGGAGCTGACCCGCAAGAAAGCGGAAATCGGCCAGTATGATAGACAGCAGGAAGTTATGCACAGCCTGGGTGAGCGGATCCGGACGCTGGATGTTATGTATGGTGAGGAAATGACACTGCGGATGGACATTGCCAGAGCATGGCAGACTGTACTTGCCAGACAGAAAAACAGGACTGCGGATCTGGCAGCGGCCAGAAGAGAACAGGAGCTGGCAAAGGGGCATATGGAAGACTATGCCAGAAAGCTGGAGACGGTCAAAATCCAGTCCAGCAAGGAACAGCTGGCCTATCTTGAAAAGGAAGCGGCCGACTGCAGCGAAAAGCTTGAGAAATTACAGCTGGAACAGGCTGTCAGCAGGGATGATCTGAACCTCAGAGAGAGTATGAATGATTACCTGGAATATCTGGAAGAACAGCAGAAATATCAGGCCGTGGAGAATACAATCCGTCATAGTACGGATGGGCAGAAGGAGCAGCTGGCACAGCTTCGGGCTTATGCAAAGGCATGGCAGAAACGTTGCCAGAAGCGGATGACTGTTTTGGATGACCGTATTGTACAAGGCCGGAAAGAAATGGAAAATCTTCAGCAAAAGCTGGATGAACTGGCATCATCAGAACGTGAAGATGACAGAATGCTGGCGGTTCTGGAGCATCAGTCCCAGGAAAACCGTGAAAAAGAGCAAATGTATCTGAAGGATTTTGCAAGGCTGAGGGAAGCATCAGGACTTCTGGTGATTGAGGAAGTCGATAAGGAACTGCTCAGCCAGAAAAAGAAACTGGAAGCAAAGGAAGCTGAACTGATGCAGCTCATGGAGGATGCGAAAGCCGTAGAGGCAGAAAAAAATGAACAGCAGCTTCAGGAAGCTCGGAATACACAGATGTTGGGACATATCAGGACATTGATCCGTGAGGGCAATGAATTTATGGCAGCCTGGCAGCGGGAATATGAGCAGATCGCCAAACTGCTTCAGGTCTATCAGGTGACAGAAGCCGGTTTACTCAAGGAGCATTTGTTTGCACGCTATCGTAAGCTTGTGTGTGATATTGAAGAACGTCAGAGACAGGAAGCTGCACTGAAAGAAAAAATTCATCAGTTGGAAGATGGCGGGCTGATGCGTATACCTGCGGATGTTCAGGATTTTATGGATTATATCCGAACATGCCATGGCATTACCTGTGTTTATGGGGCTCAGTATCTTCAGGAAACAAATGATGCAGAGCGGCGTGCACTGCTTGCACGGATGCCGTTTTTGCCGTACACAGTGATTTTAAAAGATGGTTTTGCAAAAGTAGCGGCGGATGAACTTTTAAAGGAAAAAGATTTCGGGGAGCATGCGATTCCTGTGGTCAGTCTTGAAACGGTACTTTCTGAAGAGGAGCCAGTGGAGAAGAGCCGACTGCTTTTTGCCGGAAAAGGCAGCAGTTTCTATCTGGATGAAAATATGCGTCATAAAGTATGCGCACAGAGCCGGGAGCAGCTGACAGAACTTCAGCGGGTGATTGCCCGAATGGAGGATCAGCAGCAGACCTATGAAAAAGATATGGAGTCAGTGAGCAGTTTTCTCCTTGTCTATGATAGCAAAAAGGAAGAAAACAGACAAGCGCTTCGGGAAAACCAGAAGAAAGAGCTGGCGCTTCTGGAGAAACAGAAGTTGATCAAAGACCGGATACAGCAGTTGGATGGGCAGCTGTCCGGGGATGCTGAAAGTATTGAGGAAGCCGGGAAGCAGGCGGAGACGGCAAAAGAGCAGTATGCGGTACTTGAGTCACTGCGGGATGTCAATACAGCATTGACTGAGACAAAGCATCTGATCGAAGAAGTCAGACAGAAATATGGAAAATTGGCGGCAAAAAAGCAGGAGGAAGAACAGACCACAACTTTGCTGCGCACCAAAATGCAGGAACAGTCGGAAGTGTGTGAACATACAGTCAGTGAGAAAGATCTGCTGATAAAAGACTGGGAAGACAACTGGAAGCTTTATGCGGTTGAAACAGATGGACAGCAGTTTTTGGGTGAACAGCCGTCGGAAGGACAGGTGTCGGAAGATTTGACGGATGATGCGCTGCGGGCGGCCTTTTATGGCATTCGTGACGCTTATGAGAAAGAATATATGGATCTGGATGACAAAAAACAGCTGATGGAAAGCTATGCACGTTCTATGGAGCGTCTGACAAAGAGTATTGCCGATAGAAATCTCCAGATGGCGCGTATGGAAAATCTGCGGGCGGATGGCCAGATTTATCAGACAGCGGCTGAGAATATCAGGCAGATCAGGCAGGACCTTGAGAATATGGCACAGCAGGCCGACAATATGCGGCAGCAGCTGACGGCCATTGAAGCGGACAAGAATCGTCTGTACGGCAGCGTTGCTCAGGCAGTTAATGTGATTGAGGAAAAATACGGTGCCTATAAAGAGGTGGCGTTAAATGATCAGAGTTATGAATCCTACGTGGAGAATATGCGTCAGCTCTATGAAAATACTTCGGCGGAGTATCGCTCACTGACTGGACGTATTGAGCGTCTGACAAAGGAATTGTATGCGCTGGAGGGAATCAGGCATGATGTGGAACGCTTGATGAAGCTTTGCCATGTACAGGAAAATCTGACAACAGAAACATTGGATGAGCAGATCGGATTGAAGCACAGATATGAGGAACTTCTGAGACGTTATGAGCAGATGCAGTCCCAGTATTTTGCAAAAAGGGATGCGTTTGAAAAGGACAAAGCCAAAGCAGTGTCAGAACTGCATCAGTTAGGTGCAGAAGGTCTGGCGGCAGAACTTCGTGAACATCTCAGCCTTCCGGAGAATGCAGAAGCGGCAGGCAGAGTGATGCAGGAAATTGAGGAAACCATTGCCCTGATCCGTATAGAGAAAGAGCGTGTCGGAAAAAACATGGAAGACCTTGTCAGCATCAAGGACAGTTTTGAAAGTCAGTGTCTTCAGATTTGTCAGAACATCCGGATGGAACTGGATAAACTGCCGAAGATGTCTGCGATTGTCATGGATAACGAGCAGATTCAGATGGTCGGCCTTACCATTCCTTATGTTAAAGAGAATTTTTACAAAGAGAAAATGTCTGCTTATATTGATGATATTGTTAATCAATCGGATACCCTTGGAACGCAGGAAGAGAAAATGCGCTATATCCGGCAACAGTTGGCCTGGAAGCGGCTGTTTTCGGTGATTGTAACAGATATGAATGCCATTCGGCTGACACTCTACAAGAGAGAGAGAATTGCCAGCCAAAGTCGTTATCTGAAGTATGAAGAGGCGGTGGGCAGTACGGGGCAGTCCCAGGGAATTTATATTCAGTTCCTGATTGCAGTGATCCATTATATTTCAGCTATTCATGCAGGCGCGGCTGCAGGTGAGCATCTCAGGAAAGTCCTGTTTATTGATAATCCATTTGGCGCAGCCAAGGATATTTATATCTGGGAGCCTATTTTTGCCTTATTAAAAACCAATGATGTACAGTTGATTGTTCCGGCAAGAGGTGCAACGCCGGCAATTACAGGTAAATTTGATGTCAATTATGTTTTGGGACAGAAGCTGATGAATCATCGTCAGCAGACGATCGTCGTAGATTATCACTCCAATGTGAAGATTGACGAAATGGAATATGTGAAGATTAATTATGAGCAGGAAGTTTTTGACTTTGTTTAGGGCGTTAGTTGTCAAGTGTTTACTTGTGTGTTAAAATGCCCTTAGCGGAGCCGACGGCTTTGCAGTGAGGAGATGAATAAATTGGAGAATAATAAGATAAATGAAGGCGCGCTGACCAAGCAGATCAAGACCCTTGTGATGCAGGAGCGTTATGAAGAAGCCATGAAGGTTCTGGATGAGATTGAAGTCAGCAAGATCCGCAATATCTCTATCCTTTGCCTGGTCGGTGAAGTTTATATGGGCCTGAAGCGTTATGATGAAGCAGAACAAATTCTTCTGCGTGTTTATGAGAAGAATCCGAATACAAGACGAATCCTTGATCTGCTGACAACGTTGTATATTGATAAAGGTGAGTATTCTGAGGCAGAATATTATTATAAAGAGTTCATTGGTGTGGCATCCAGAGATCTGCATCGCTACATTCTGAGATACAGATTGGATAAGGGCAAAGGGGAACGTCTTTCTGTTTTGATCGATACCCTTGAGAAGTTAAAAGATTATGAATACATAGAGGAGTGGGCTTATGAGCTGGCGACTTTATATGAGGCCAGCGGTGAGACGAAGAAATGCATTCATGAATGTGATGAGATCGTGCTGTGGTTTGGCCATGGAGAATATGTGGACAAGGCCATTGCGCTGAAATGTAAATTGACAGGTGAGCCGCTGCCGGAGATTTCAACGGTTGAACAGCATCGCGTTGAGGAAGAACAGCGTGCGGCCCATGAGAAGCAGCTGACAGAATCTATAGGTGCAGAGATGGGCATTGAGGGTTTTGCCGGTGCGGATTATGAGGGAAGCATTGATCTTGATCTCATTCAGCGGGCAATGGATGGGGCAGCGCCTGAAGCGGCAGATGAACCGATTGTCGAAACAGCTGTGACAGAGGACACACTTCGGGATGAAGTGATTGTGGAAGAGCCGGTATTAGAAGAAAATGAAGAGTCGGCGGGAAGCGCTGAAGGTGAAGAGACGCAGGATGCGGCAATGGCCGTTGATGCGGGAAATACAGACAGCGAAACGGTGAATGCAGATGGAAATACGGCAGATGATGACGGGCATGCAGAGTCTGCTGATGAAGACAGTGAAGCAGAACAACCGGATGAAGAAAATGAGAAGTCTCATATTGCCCATCTGTTCAGCTCATTGATGTTTGGCAGGAAAGAGAAAGAGAAGCATTTTGACTGGTCTACTCTGAAATTGGCCAAAGAAAAAGGGGAAAAGCCTGACGAGATCGAACTGGCTGCTGCAGCGATCACTGCCGCCCAGAGCCAGGAGAGTCAGGCAGGCGAGAAGGATGAAGATATTTTCCTTCATGAGGAAATGCCTGTTGAGGAAATGTCAGAGAATACGGTGGCAGAGGATGCACCGGAGAAAGAAGTGCCGGAATCAGAAGAAGCCGAAGATGCAGCGATTTCTACAGAGGGACTCAGCGAGGAGGATGCAGATTTCTTCGGCAAACTGATGGGTGAAGATCTTGTTGCGGATTACACACGCAGCCAGGACAGTGAAGAGGAGATCATTGTGGATGATGATGGTGTGTCAGAGGATACGGTTATTATCGATGATGATGATGATGATTCAGAGAATGAAGCACCAGAAGCTGCAGCTGCGGAAGATGAAATTATCATAGACGGTGATGACGAGAAGGATGAAGTCATTCCGGAGACAAAAGAGGATACATTGGATGATCTGTTTGGCATCGCCGGTGAAGTCCATGAAGATGAGCTGATAGATGATGATGACGAAGATGAAGTGATCTCGGAGGATGACAGCAGCAGTCAGAATGATTCGGCGGACGAAGAAGAGGATGAAGATGACGAGGAGGATGAGATCTCGGATGATATTCATGCCTCTGATACAGTTCTGGATATTTTCGGCACGGTGACAGGTGTAGAGAGTATTAAGAGTCAGTTGGCGAAGACATTCACCAAGTTTGAAGATCCGGCACTTGACAATATGGACTTGCTGGCACCGTATGATATTAACTTTGTTGTAACTGGTTATGATATGAGCGTCAAGTCCCAGATCGCCATTGGTATTGCAAAGGCCTTGAATACATATGGCATCTGTGATAAGAACAAGCTTGTCCGAGCAACGGCACAGGATCTGAACGGCCGGGATTTTTCTATGATCTTTGAGAAACTGAAAGGCGGCTGCCTGATCATTGATGGAGCAGGTATGCTGGATGATAAGGCTGCGGGCATTATTGTTGATTTTGTTCAGCAGGACAATCAGGACGTAGCCATTGTTCTGGAAGGCGAAGAGGATAAGATCAAGGAATTATTCAGAAAATATCCGGTTCTTCACAGCAAGTTCCTGAATATCATTCATATTGGCAAGTACAATGAGAATGAACTTGTTCAGCTGGCAGAGGGATACGCCAAGAAGAAAGGCTATGAGATCTCAGGACCGGGAGCAGCTTCGCTGAAGACATTGCTGCGTGAACGTATGCAGGATGGCTATTCGGTTGATTATGAAGATATTATGGCCATTATTGAGGAAGCGATTGCCAGCCTCGAAAAGCGCAACATGAAGAATCTTTTCATGACTGTTCTTGACAATAAATACGAAGAAGCAGCCATGTTCATGCTTCAGCCGGAGGATTTTAAGAACATCAACATACCGGACTAAGGCAGGCTATAATGGGAATATTGGTATACTGTCTATAAATGCTATAAAAACTGCATTGTACCGGGATATAAAATAAACGCAGTATGGTCAGTAAAATTCAAAAAAGGGATTCTGAACGGGACTATTTTCACACAGGTGCTTCAGCGCTTGTCGGTACTTAGGTGGTGTTTTTTGTCACCTTATGTACCGTTACCAGCGCTGGCAGCGAGAGCGGCCTGTGAAAAATAGCTCGTTTAGAATCCCTTTTCAGATATTTGAAGTCCGTACTGCACTTATTTGGGGTACTGCAGCTTTTGAACCTAAAAAAAATTGGTCCGACAAAAAAATAACTGAGTTGTCACAAATATTCGAACATCCGATTGCGTGCAAGCAATAAAAAATATTTCGCATGGTAATTAATATAAGTACAAACTATTGTATACTATGTGCAATTTTGACTGATTTTGAATTTATTATGAAAAGTCAACTGTGCCTTTTTCACAAAATAATTCGACGAATTTCAATAAAATAGCGGAATTAATGAATTTTAGGAATAAAAAACTTACTTTTTGGAACGTTGAAAAGTTGGTCAAAATCTTGACAAAACATTCTAAAACGTGTAGGATGTATGTAGTGGCGTTTCTGAGAGATTCATTACATATTTAATCTGGTATGAATATGTGTGATTAAGAAGCTTACTGAAATAAGGAGGTATTTATTTTGAGAATCTTAGTATGTGTAAAACAGGTACCTGATACTGCAGAGATTAAGATCGATCCAGTAACGAATACACTGATTCGTGCAGGTGTACCAAGTATTGTCAATCCATTTGATGCATGCGCACTTGAAGTTGCAGCAAGAATCAAAGACGCAGATCCAAGCACAGAGATTACATTATTATCCATGGGTCCAGATCAGGCAAAGGATGCATTAAAAGAGTGTCTCGCAGTTGGCGGCGACAAAGCATATCTTTGCAGCGACAGAAAATTCGGCGGTTCTGATACACTGGCTACAAGCTACATCTTAGCTTCAGCTATCCAGTCTATCGAAGAGAAAGAAGGCAAATTTGACCTCATCCTTGCTGGTAAACAGGCTATCGATGGTGATACAGGTCAGGTTGGTCCTGAAATTGCAGCACATATGGGTCTTGCACAGGTTACATATGCAGCAGAGGTTTCTGTAGATGGCGATGATATCATCGTTAAGAGAGAAAGCGACAAAGGTTATGATATGATTTCTGTTCAGAAACCAGCAATCGTAACAGTTGTTAAGACTGAATTTGAGCCAAGATATCCTACGATCAAGAGTAAGATGGCAGCCCGCAAGAAAGAAATCACAGTTATCACATCAGAAGATATTCCGAATATCGATCTGACACGTTGTGGTCTTAAGGGTTCTCCTACAAAGGTTAGAAAGACATTTACACCAGTGAAGAATAAGAACTGTGTAATGGTTAATGAAGGCGAAGTTGAAGTATCAGCAGTTAAGCTTGTTGATTTGCTTGTAGACGCCAAAGTACTGTAAGGAGGATATGGGCATGAGTTTTGAAGAATATAAGAATCTTTGGGTATTTGTAGAGACAGAAGAGAATGAAGTAAAGCCAGTTGGCTACGAACTTCTTAATCCAGGCCGTGAACTTGCAGATAAGATGGGCGCTAAGCTTGTTGCAGTTGTTATCGGCGGTAAGGTTGAAGATATCGCTAAGAAAGCAATCGAATACGGTGCTGACGAAGCTATTCTCGTTGAAGGCGACGAATACTTTAACTATACAACAGATGCATACAGCATCGCTATGAAGACACTTGTTGACAAGCATAAACCATCAGCAATCCTGATCGGTGCTACCAACAACGGCCGTGACCTTGGTCCTAAGATGGCTTGTGATCTGAATACAGGTCTTACAGCTGACTGTACAGGTCTTGACTATGATGTAGAAGCTGGCAACATGGTTTGGACACGTCCGGCATTCGGTGGTAACCTGATGGCTATGATTCTTTGCCCAGACAACCGTCCGCAGCTTGGTACAGTTCGTCCAGGTGTATTCAAGAAACCTGAACTGGTTGAAGGCAGAGAGGGTACAATCACTCGTGAAGATATCCATGTAGCTGCTGATCAGATCAGAACAAAACTGATCAAGAGAATCGAAGAAGTTGCTGAAGCTGTTAACCTTGAAGAAGCTGAAATCATCGTTTCCGGTGGTCGTGGTGTAGGTTCAGAAGAAGGCTTTGGTGTTATCCGTGAGTTAGCAGATGTACTTGGGGCAACAGTAGGTGCTTCCCGTGCAGCTGTTGATGAAGGTTGGATTCCACGTGCACATCAGGTAGGCCAGACAGGTAAGACTGTAGGTCCTAAGCTGTACATCGCTTGTGGTATTTCCGGTGCTATCCAGCATGCTGCTGGTATCTCTGGTTCTGATTGCATCGTAGCAATCAACAAAGACCCAGATGCACCTATCTTTGATGTTGCTGATTATGGTATCGTTGGTGACCTGTTCACTATCATCCCTATCATGATCGATCAGATCAAGAAAGTAAACGCATAATTTCATACCAGATGTATTATGTTTGCCCTGCGGCTTTGGCCGCGGGGCTTTTTGTATGCCGCGGGGGAAAATTTCGAATATCGCCATGGTTAAGCGCTGGCAAAGAGAATAAATGAAAATGATTTACGTTACTGTTAATGATAAGTTATTATCAACTAACTTAAAATAACTGAGAAAATTTTATTGCTAAATCCTATTAAGAGAATTTATCATTTAAGCCGCATGTTTAGCGGCTTTTTTTAATTGACAGCTTTTTTCTTACGCGATAAAATACTAATCGTTAGCAGAACCTAACTGAATGAAAGGATATTATGATGAAGAAAATAATAAGAACTATTATGATATCTGCGACAATTGCTATTTTGACAGCCTGTTCCGGGAGAAATGTTTCAATGGAAACTGAGGTCTCTTCTGAGGTGAGTTCTGAAAACGTTGTCACATCTTCGGAACTGACTTCAGAAAATGCTTCTGATGATGCAGAGGCGGTCAGAGATGTTTTTGCCATGGATACCTATATGACAGTGAAGGCTTACGGTTCTAACGGTGATGCGGCTGTTGATGCAGCGGTGGATGAGATTAACCGACTGGATGCGCTGTTGTCCACAGGTAAGAAAGACAGCGAGATTGGACAGATTAATGCGAATAACGGCGGACAGTTATCAGAAGATGGGGCGGTACTGATGGAACGTTCTCTGGAACTTTATAAAAGCACCAATGGCGCATTTGATGTGGCGATTTACCCGGTGATGAAGGCCTGGGGATTTACTGACGGCAATTATCAGGTGCCGGATGCAGACACATTGAAGGCAACGCTGGAACTGGCGGATCCTTCTTTGATTGATTATGACAAGGAGACTTCAACCGTCAGATTCAAAAAGGATGGTGTCCAGATTGATCTCGGTGGTATTGCCAAGGGCTATACATCCTCTAGGATTATGGATATTTACAAGGAGAAGGGTGTGACAAGCGGCCTGGTAAATCTGGGAGGAAATGCCCAGGTATTTGGTACAAAACCAGATGGCAGCTTGTGGCGTGTAGCGGTTCAGAGCCCCGATTCAGAAGATGAATATCTGGGGGTTCTTGAGACGAAGGATAAGGCCATTATTACATCCGGCGGTTATGAGCGCTATTTTGAAAAAGACGGTGTGACATATCATCACATTATCGACCCGTCAACAGGATATCCGGCGGATAACGGCTTAATTTCCGTAACCATTGTCAGTGCGGACGGTACATTGGCAGATGGTCTTTCTACATCTTTGTTTGTTATGGGAAAGGACAAAGCCACTGATTACTGGAAAGCGCACAGTGATGAATTTGATATGATTCTCCTAACAGATGATGAAAAGCTTTATGTCTCAGAGGGGATAAAAGACAGCTTTACATCAGACAGAGAATTTGAAATTGTAGAAAAGTAGAAGAGGATGACGCAGGATGAAGTTTTGGAAAAGATTTGGCGGCTATATGCCGATTCTTGCGACAATTGTTGTCGTGGGATGCGTCGGTACGGCGCTGAAAGGCTATGCAGCGCCGGTTTATGAGGTAGAGCAGCCGGAAAACATTCAGAGTACCGAAGCAGATGCAAAAGAGAAAAAGCAGGAAACAGAAGAAACTGAGCAGGCCAAGAAGGGAAACTTCGATTTGGCAGATGGTTTTTACAAGGGCAGCGGCACCGGTTTTGCGGGTACAGTTTCTGTTTCTGTAGAAATTAAAGACAAGAGTATTATTGCAATCAATATTCTCAGCACCCAGGATGATGAGGCTTTCTTTAACAGAGCCAAGGGTGTCATTGACAAAATTATTGCCGGACAGACACTGGATGTAGACGTGGTGTCAGGAGCAACCTACAGCTCCAACGGTATCATCAGTGCTGTAAAGAATGCCCTGACCGGAGAGCAGGATACAAGCGCACCGGCTACGACGGCAAGCAGCAGCAATCAGAGTTCACCATCCATCGAAACTGTGGATGATTCCAATCAGACATGGAAAGACGGCACCTATTATGGCAGCGGTACCGGATTTAATGGTGAAGTGCAGGTACAGGTTGTTATTGCGGATGGAAAAATCACTGATATTAACGTCGTCAGCCACAATGATGACAGCAGTTTTATGAGTCAGGCTCAGGGATTGATTCCAAATATCATCAGTTTCCAGAGTACCAATGTGGATGCGGTTTCAGGTGCTACTTACAGTTCCAGAGGTATTATTGATGCGGTGCGTGCGGCACTGAAACAGGCAGTAGTTAATGGTTCTTCAAATGATGCCGATGACAGCAATGATGACAATAACAATAATGACAATAACAACAGCAACAATAATTCGACAATTGTCGAAGGAAAAGTACCTTACGAAGAGGGTATCTATTATGGCACAGGTGAAGGATATGCCGGAGATATTCAGCTGGCAGTTGTGATCCAGGATAAGACCATCAAAGCCATACTGGTGACAGAATGTGAAGATGATGCTGCTTTCTTTAACAGAGCCAAGAGTATCATTAACGAAGTGCTGAAAAACCAGTCAACAGATTTGTCAGGTATTGACACTGTGTCTGGAGCAACGTACAGCTCCAACGGTATTGTCGAAGCCCTGAGGGAAGCTTTCAAAGCAGCTGAAAACGGTAACAGCGGCAAGCCGGCAGAATCGGAAACGGAGACAGAAACTGAGACTGAAACGGAACGCGAAACAGAGACAGAACGCGAAACAGATACTGGAAATAGAGACAGCGTTTATATTGATGGTGCCTATACTGTCTCTGTTGTGTGTGAACCGGATGAGGATCAGGATTTTGAAGCTTACAATCTGTCAATGACCGTTCATATCAAAGATGACAAAATTACAGGAGTCACAGACATTGTCGGTGATGGCGATCAATCCAATGAAAGCTATATCAAACGTGCAGCAGAAGGTACTTCAAAACTGCCGGGGGTTGTAACGCAGATTACAGAAAAAGGCGGCCTTGATGCCGTTGATACGGTGACAAGAGCAACCTGTTCATCCAATACCATTATCGAGGGATGCCAGAAGGCATTAGAGGCTGCAAAGCGGACACCGGGAGAAAGCGAGACAGAGAAACCGGCAAACAGAACTTATGCAGATGGCACCTATACCGTTTCTGTTATCTGTGAGCCGGATGCAGATGGAGATTTTGAAGCTTACGATTTGACGATGACGGTTCAAATTGAAAATGACCGGATTACAGATATTTCAGGTATCAGCGGCAATGGTGACAGCGACAATGACAGCTATATAAAAAAAGCGGCCCAGGGTACTTCAAAGTATGTGGGTGTGGTGACACAAATTACAGAAAAGGGTATGCCGGAAGGCATTGATGCAGTTGCAAGAGCAACCTGTTCCTCCAATGCGATTATCGAAGGCTGCCAGAAAGCACTGGATGAAGCAAAAAAACTGGCAGAGGAAGGTAAATAGAGATGAAGACATTTTCGGTTCGAGCGGTGAATCTGGTACTTATCGTTGCATTGTTAATCGGCTATAACACTGTATTGACACTGCGGGATAAGGATGATCAGATTGCGAAACTGACAGCAGACCTGGAAAGTGCCAATTTATATAAGCAGTCTGTCATGCAGTCCCAGGAGGATGCGGCAGGCGGCAGTTATGAAGATGGCATCTGGAAAGGCGAGGCACAGGGATTTGGCGGAGTCATTCAGGTGGAAGTCACTGTTGAGGGCGGTTCCATTACAGATATCAGTATTGTATCAGCAGAAAAGGAGGATGGCGCTTATCTTTCCATGGCGGAGGATATTATCCCGACAATCATTGATGCACAGAGCGCAGATGTAGATACGATCAGCGGAGCAACATTCAGCTCCACCGGGATTAAAAATGCAGTTGCGCAGGCATTGGAAGAGGCGGCAAAATAAATGAGCAAAATCGATATACATCATCTTACAAAAAAGCAGCGCAAGCAGATGCACGGCTGGCTTCGGGCAATCATACAACTTTTATATTTCCTGTTTTTGCCCTCAGCTTATACAGCCGCTTTTGCAGGCGTCAAATATATTTTCACACAGTTGGGTGCAGGAGAAAAAATCAGTCTGACCTCTTTTGTGTCGGTACTGATTGTCCTGTGTCTGTATACCATTGTATTCGGGCGTTTCTTCTGTGGATTTGCCTGTGCATTCGGAAGTTTTGGGGATGCAGTTCACTTTGTCTATGTGTGGATTTGCAAAAAAATCAAGAAAAAGCCGGTGAAACTGCCGGAAACAGTAACTTCAAAACTCTCAAAGGTGAAATACGTTGTGTTGGCTGTGATTGTACTCCTTTGCTTCAAAGGTGTGTACAGCCAGACACAGGGGTACAGTCCATGGGATGTTTTCTCTATGCTGCATGCCTTTAACTTTAAGTTAGGCGGCTATCTGCTGGGAATTGTCCTGCTGGTACTGATTATGGTGGGCATGGCCCTTCAGGAAAGATTTTTCTGTCGATTCCTGTGTCCGATGGGTGCAGTATTCTCATTACTGCCGATGCTGCCGTTCTTCACCCTTAAGAGAGAACGGGAACAGTGTATCAAAGGCTGCAGTGCCTGTACAAAACAATGTCCGTCAGACATCGGTCTGCCGGAGGCCGGTTCGCTGGATGTCAGCGGTGACTGTTTCCAGTGCCAGAAATGTATTGACACCTGTCCACGGATGAATATCCATTGCGGACTGCCGGGTATCAAAGGCAATGAAGTGGTATTGACTTTAATCAGGGCATTGATTTTGCTTGGCCTGTTTATCTGGCTGGGAATTTAAGTATTGGCGAAAGAAAAATTGCCGGAGAATGAGTTATTTGATCAAAGAACAGGAGCTGGGGTGCCATTGGCATACAGCTCCATAAAAAGGATTAATGATTAGCGTGTGCTAACGCTGATTTTTAATAAATGGCTCGATTTGAGTTGGATTTTACACTAAATGCATAATTCAAATTTCATACTTACAAGGAGGACGATATGAAAAAGAATGAATTAATTAATAAGACATTGGCCGGCCTGATGATTGCAGCAATGACAGCCGGCGTGTGCCCGACAACTGCATTTGCGGTGACTGGGGCTCAGGTAGCAGCAGATGGAACTTATACAGCAACTGCTCATGTAACAAGAACAGCAGAAGATGACACGAATGAGGATGACTGGGATGAGTATGATGTTGAAGTTTCCCTGACAGTTGCTGATGGCAAGTTTACAGATATTACAGTAACACCGAAAAATGGGTATAATGCTACAGCCAATTCCTCATATTTCAGTAAAGCATATGATAAATCTAAAGGTATTAAAACAAAGCTTTTAGGTCAGAAGGCAACATCAGATACAGTAAACGGGTGGGATACTAAAACAGGTGCGACGCGTACATCAGATGCTGTTAAAAAGGCGGCAACTGAAGTAATTGAAAAAGCAGCAGAAGCAGCACCAGTTGAAGTCAACACATCCAATCTTGAAGCCGCTATTGCAAAGGCAAAAGGGCTGACAGCAGCAGATTATACAGAAGATAGCTGGAATGCTTTACAGACAGCTTTGACAGCAGCGGATACAGCCCTTACAGCAAAGGAAAGCCAGGATGCAGTAGACACAGCAGCAAGTAATTTGACAGCAGCTATTGATGCCCTTGCGAAGAAACCGGAAGAGGTTAAAGTCAACACCGAAAAACTTGAGGCAGCTATCGCAAAGGCAGATGCGCTTAAGGATAAAGAAGCAGATTATCCAGCAGAAAGCTGGAAGACAATGCAGACAGCTCTGACAGAAGCAAAGTCAGCTCTTGAAGCCAAAGAAAGCCAGGAAAAGGTAGATGCGGCAGAAGCAAAACTGACAAAGACTATTGATGCTCTTGAAAAGAATGCAGTGGCAAAGGAAGTTTATGTATTAATGAATATTCCTTATGACAAATTCTACGCAGCAGAAGGTGATGACAATGCCGATGCTGTCACATCAGCAACATTAAATAAGACAAGATCCAGCCTTGCTGCAGGTTCTTATCATGTGAGCAGTGATGGTTCAGATATTACGGGCATTGTTTATCCTGTTAAGCTTGAGGATGCGTCTGCTCTTGACAAGCTGACTCAGGTGACAGACAGCAGTAAAGTTGATATTACCGTATCAATGAAAGGCAAGGAGACAACAACAACTTATGAAGGCAAAGATGCGTTATTTGAAAGCCCAAGCTACTCTTATTATATGTTGAGCGAGGTGCCTTCATATTATAAGAAAGCGACTGTTAATGAAGATGGTTCTTTAAGCTTTGGTAAAGCAGAAGGCGCGGAAGTACAGACACTGAGTAATGTGACTGCGGATTTCAGAACTTCATCAAACTACGGTGATTATCAGATGAATCTTTCAGGTTTGCCAGATGATATTACAACAGTGTATGGTGTTGTTGTAGGAACAAAGGAAGGCGATAGCTATGGCCTTCGTCATGTAGAGAATATCTGGAAAATATCTAAGCTGGCATGGAGCACAGGTTTTGTGACAACAGCGCACGGCAACCAGCTTCAGTATAAGGATTATGTTCCAATGATGGGACAGACAATCAGTAAAGTAACCTATTACACAAATGCAGGTATCTATGAGATCCCTATGAGTGTATATGTTCCTGTAAAATTTGACGGCAGTGTAGAAGTTGCTGATGCAAAAGCATCCAGCGGTGAAACAAAAATAACATTGAACAATCTTCCATCGGATTATGAGGCTGAATACAGTGTCGAAGGTCTTGAAAATGTTAAGGTAGAAAATGGCGTGCTGACTTATACAGCAGCTGATGCAAAGGTTGGCAAATACACATTAAAGGTAACAGATAAGAGCGGCAAATATGCGGACATTTCTGCTGATTTCACATTAACAACAGAAGTTACACCAATTATATATGAACGCGATCAGAAAGCACTTGTACCTGCAGACGGTTACAGTGCAGATGATTTAGCTGCTTATGTCAAGAGTATTGAATCTGTATCTGTAGATGGGACATCTTATGCGGCTTCCGGCAAAGGTGCTGTGAAAATTATCAAAGAAGATGGCACTATTGATGCAACTGCAAAGCCGTTTGCAAATGCCAAGGATGGCCAGGAATTTGAAATTGTTGTCAAAGCAACAGGCTATGAGAACGATTATACCTTTACATATAAATATGAAGATGCTTATACATATGTTTATGCAGGCCTTAGCTGGGCAGAATACTGGGCAGCTGAAGGTGTACAGGCAGCAGGAGATGCTTCTTCTTCAGAGGCTTATGACCTTCGTGATGAGTATGATAAGGGTGCATTTGATACAGTTACAAGAGCAACAACAAATCATGGTCTTCACAGAGGAAGCTTCCAGTGTACAGATGTGATTGAGGCAGAAAATGGTAAGGAATACAAGATTTCGTACTGGAAATCTGAAGGTAAAACAACAAAAGCAGTGCTGACAGATGGCAATGAGATTACATTTAACCGCGGAACAATTACAGAAGCAGATGGTACAACAACAAAAATGACTGAGCATCATGTAACAGGTCTTAAATATGTGCCGGTCAAAGTTGCAAAAGATGATTATGAAGCTTTCAAAGCAAAATATGATGTAGTTGAAAATGGCGGCACACTGGCAGGCGGTTATTCTGAAAACAAACTGAGCAGCTACAATGGTCTGGTAGCAGAAGTAACATCTGCAACAAATGGACTTAAGACAGCAACTAAGAATTCAGATGGCTCCTTCAGCTTCTCTGCGAAAGCCGCAGGTACAGAATCCGGTATTAAAGAGCAGGCATTAAAGACAGCACCTTCTGCAACTGATGTTGGCTTGACAGTTCAGGAAGGAGAAGGAAAATATGGTGAGTTCCTTCGTGTAGATATGAAAGGAGACTATGGCGATCTTGCCGCAAATATGCAGGCTGTGAAGTGGACATATTATGGTTCAGACAGTACATATAAGAATGCCTTGGCAACTTATGGTACAAAGTTTGCAGCTGATAACTGGATGCATAAATCAATGGGTATTCAGCTTGGCCTGACAGATTCTCTCAGATGCACATTGCCTGCAGGTACAGATGGTACAGGCTACTGGACAATTACAGTGACTGCCCTTGGATACGAAGATGTGACCTACCAGTTCCAGGCAACAGAAGAGAATATTGCCAAAGCGAATCCTGTGACAGATACAAGTGAATTGGAAGCTGCAATTGAAAAAGCAAAAGGTCTGAATAAGGAACTTTACACCGCAAAGAGCTGGAGTAATGTAGAAAGCGAATTAGAAGAGGCAGAAACAGAGCTTGAGAGAAAGCATACTCAGGAAATGGTGAATGAAGCAGCAGAACATTTGAATAATGCGATTGCCAGCCTGAAATCTCAGTATGTGCTGATGAACATTCCATATTCTGCGTTCTACAAGGCAGAATATGGAATGATGTGGATGTAGATGTATTTACATCAGCAACACTGAATAAGACAAGAACAGCATCTCTGGCAGGCGGTTCTTACCATACAAATGCTGACGGCAGTCAGATTGACGGTATCACATTCCCTGTTAAAGTAACGGATGATATGGATATGTCCAAATATACACAGGTAACAGATGACGATTCTGTTGACATTACAGTTACAAACAGAGGACAGACAAGTACAACAACTTACAAAGGCAAGGATGCGCTGTTCCAGAATGCAGATTATGCATATTATAATCTGACAGAAGTTCCATCTTACTACAAGGAAGTCTCTGTTGATAAAGATGGCAATCTGACATTCGGTAAGACAGTCGGCAATGTGACAACACTGGAAGGCTTAAGCGCAGAACTGTCAACAGAGACAAGTTACGGCGATTATCAGTTAGATATTGATGGCCTTCGCGATAAACTGACAGAGCTTGGTGTGACAAACATCAATGGCGTTGTGATCAATACAAAAGAAGGCAGCAGCTATGGTCTGCGTCATCTTGAAAACATCTGGAGAATGGAAGAACTGGCTTGGGCAACAGGCTTTACAGAAGCTGTTCATGGCTGCCCGACTTCATCTGATCATTATAAAGCAATGATGGGTCAGACAATTACTTCTGTCACCTATTATACAGATAAAGGTATGTACAATATTCCATTGGCAGATATTTATGTACCGGTTAAATTCACACATGACCTTGAAGTAGCCAATGCGGCAATTACAGCAGGCAAGACAGAAGTTACTGTAACCGGTCTGCCGGATGATTATGCTGCTGAATACAAAGTAGATGGCCTTGACGGTGTAAGTGTTCAGAATGGTGTATTAACATTTAACAATGCAAAGAAAGGTAAATACACATTAACAATTTCTGATAAGAATGGCAAGTATGCAGATATTACAACAGAATTTGAACTTTATACAGAAGCAATGCCGGCTGCATATGATGCGGATAAGAAGGTACTTGTTAAGACCGCAGATGCGACAGATGAAGAATTTGCTGATTACATCAATAATATTACAAGTGTTAATGTCAATGGTACAGATTACAAAGCATCAGGTCGTGGTGCAACAGTGATTATTAATAAAGATGGTTCTATTAAGACAGATGCAGCACCATTTGCAGAAGGTGATACATTTGAAATTACAGTATGTGCAACTGGTT
>ERZ809074.2021-NODE-2021-length-23758-cov-8.419061_pt1 | contig 23758 bp, 20 predicted proteins | sample MGYA00520795_ERZ809074 | MGnify/ENA primary metagenome ERZ809074 (study PRJEB31570, sample SAMEA3212989) | Homo sapiens | biome: human-gut; feature: human gut; material: fecal | place: Sweden | collected 2011 ...
CACTCATTCTGCTTAAAAAATTATATGTAGGAGATAATGTTGAAACTATCTATAACGGTTTTATTACAATAATGCAGGAGGGAGCCAAATGGTTTTATGAGCAGCAGGATTTTGTCGGAATCAAAGTAATATATAACGGTGAAAAAAAACCTCAACTTACGTGCAACTATTTTCCTCTTTACGTAAACAATGAAATTTATAAGCAGAATGAGTGGGCGGGAACGGATAGTGACGGTATTAATCCTAAAATTTTTCACAGAGAGTCTGATAATGATTTCTTCCTCGTAAATGTCGAGTTTATGAACAATTATGAAGACGGAACCGCAAAAGGATACTATCGTTTCGACAGCGTGGACGAAGGTGAAAAAATTCCCGTTCCGCCCGCTCCTGAAAGAGAAGGATATACTTTCGGCGGTTGGTATACCGAAGCCGAATGCGTAAACGAGTGGAATTTTGATACCGCGCCGCAGATTGCAGAAGGCGAACAGCTGCGCCTTTATGCCGGATGGGAAAAGGCAGCATAAACGACAAATAAAAAAATATCTATAAATAAAACAAAAAGCCGTGCAGATAGACATTTCCGCGGCTTTTTGTCTATTGAAAAAACGCATTTCCGAGTTATAATATAGTTACAAAAAACACCGGAGGTACAAAATTATGAACACAGACAAAATTTATGCGGAAGCTATTGCAAACGAGTACGCACCAAAAAAGACGAGCAAAACGGTAGCACTCAAAAAACTGGATGCAAAGGCAAAACGCCCGTCGGAAATATTCGCGTATACGTTCGGGATTATTTCTGCGCTCGTGCTGGGCGTCGGAATGTGTCTGTTGATGAGCGTAATCGGCAGCGGAAGCATTTTGATGCGTGCAATCGGCATAATCGTGGGCGTTATTGGTATAGCCGGAGTGTCGGTAAATTACCCGATTTATAAAAAAATCCGCGAAAACGGCAAAAAGAAGTACGCACAGGATATAATAAATCTGGCAAAAGCAATCAGCGACGAAGAATAATCCGTTCGGAAGGAGCATATGAACAAAAATCAGGGCAAATATTTTTATACGGCAAGACTTATGGACGAGGCGCTTTTGGATCTTTTACAGAAAAAGGACTACGAGTTTATTACCGTAAAGGAAGTATGCGAAAAGGCGGGAGTAAACCGTTCCACTTTCTATCTTCATTACGATGGAATGGACGACCTGCTTAAAGAGAGCTATGAACTGATATGCAATCGTTTTTTTGATCAGTGCAAGCCTTTTGACATAACGCGTGAGCAGGCGGAGAGAAACGCGAAGAGCGAAGGATTTTTGATAACGCCCGAATATCTCGTTCCATACCTGAATTTCGTCAGACAAAACCGAAAAGTGTATGTTCTCATTATGCAAAACGCCGCGCTATTCGGAGCTGACAAGACTTTTGAAAAAATGTACGGCGATATTTTTTCGCCCGTTTTGGAAAAATACGGCGTTCCGAGAAACAGACGGCAGTACGTTTTTGCCTACTATATGCGCGGTACGCTCGCAATAATCGAAACATGGGTTAAGGAAGATTGCCTGCTCGGTACGGACGAGGTCGTGTCGATAATAACCGATTGTTTGCCGCATGCGCCCGAGGGTAAAAAATGAATCGGAAAGTCAAAATATTTTTCTCGGACGGAGCGTTTTCGGTTGTAGCCGCGCTCGGATTCTGCGTTTACAACGCCGTTTTAGGACTTAGCAAAAGCTATTCTTTCGCGATTTGCATGGCGATTTACTATTTTCTGCTTACCGCAATAAGGATAGGGATAGCGGCAGGATTGGTCGTTACTCGTAAATATGACGGAGAGGACGATAGAAAAATAAGGCGGCTTTGCGCCTGTTCGTCGTGGTTGTTGCTTGCTTTGAACGTCGCTCTTATTGCGCCGATAGTATTACTCGTGAAGATGCAGCGGGAATTCTCGCTCGGAATGATCCCGGCGATAACCACGGCGGCATACTGCACGTACAAAACGACGGCGGCTATCGTCCGTTACGTAAGAAAGGGCGAGCGTTCGCCGCTTGACCGAACACGCAATTCAGTGGCGCTCGTAGACGCCGCGACAAGCGTTCTTATATTGCAGAACACGCTTATCATGGCAACCGGCTCGGGCGGCAGCGGAGATATGCACACGCTTACGATTTACACGAGTTTTTTCATCTACGCTTTTATCGTTTTCGCTTCGGTAATGTTGCTCGTAAGACTCAAAAAAAACGACGCAAACGCCAAAAGTCAGGCGTAAAAACACTTTGATATCAAAAAAAGCCCCGAACTTTTTGCGTCCGGAGCTTTTATCTTTTTCAAAATTTAATACGCTCTTCCGAAGATGATACGCTTTTTGGCGGGTTTACCGCAGATTGCGCATTTGTCGCCGATGGGAGTCTGGTCGAAAGGCATGTTACGGGTGGTAACCTGCATTTCCTGTTTCAGCTTGTCCTCGCATTCGCGGCAACCGCACCACATACCCTCGGCAAAGTCACCATTGTCGACGGCTGCGCGGATTTCTTCCATATTTGAAACCTTGACGGTGTGCGTTTTGAGATGATTAAGTGCTTTGTTGTACATGTTCTGATTGATGTCGGCGAGAATGGCGGGTATTCTTTCGGCAACTTCCGATATGGAAAGCGTGAACTTTTCGCCCAGCTTATCGCGGCGGGAGTAAACAACTTCGCCTTTTTCGATGTCGCGCGGACCGATTTCGATACGCAGCGGAACGCCTTTCATTTCGTACTCGTTGAATTTCCATCCGGGCGAATTTTCGGTATCGTCCAGTTTTACGCGGATGCCGGCATTTTTAACGCTTTCGTAAAGCTCCTTCGCTTTTTCGAGAACGCCTTCCTTGTGCATGGCAACAGGGATGATGACTGCCTGAACGGGCGCGACGTACGGAGGCAGGCACAAGCCGCGCTGATCGCCGTGCACCATTATAATAGCGCCGATAAGACGGGTGGACACGCCCCAGGAAGTCTGATAAGGGTGCTTTCTTACTCCGTCGCTGTCGAGATAGGTTATGTCAAACGCCTCGGTGAAGTTGGTGCCGAAGTAGTGGGAGGTACCGCACTGTAAACTCTTGCCGTCGTGCATCATGGCTTCTATCGAATAGGTTTCTTTTGCCCCGGCAAACTTTTCTTTTTCCGACTTTCTGCCTTTCAGCATGGGGATAGCCAGTACGTTACGGCAGAATTCGTCGTATACTTCAAGCATACCCATGGTTTCGGCGCGCGCTTCTTCTTCGGTTCTGTGCAGAGTGTGACCTTCCTGCCACAAAAATTCGGAAGTGCGCAGGAAAGGACGAGTGGTTTTTTCCCAGCGTACGACGTTTGCCCACTGATTGATAAGCACGGGAAGATCGCGATAGGACTGCACCCATTTGGAATACATTTCGCATATGATGGTTTCGCTGGTGGGACGAACAACCAGTTTTTCGGGCAGTTCTTCGTCGCCTACGTGAGTGACCAGTGCCACTTCGGGAGCAAAACCCTCGACGTGATCGGCTTCCTTTACGAGGTAGCTGTACGGAATGAACATGGGGAAGTATGCGTTTTCGTGACCGGTAGCCTTGAAGCGTTTGTCCAGTTCATGCTGAATGTTTTCCCACACGGCATAACCGTACGGACGGATGACCATGGTTCCTTTAACAGGACCGTAATCCACCATTTGCGTCTTTAAAACGACGTCGGTATACCACTGCGGAAAGTTTGTTTCTATGTCCGCAATTTCTTTTACGAACTGAGCGTCTTTTGCCATAAGTAAATAACTCCGAAAAAATATAAATTCACGATATATTATAGCTCAATCGTGCCTAATTGTCAATCGTAAAGCAATAAAAAGCAGTCGGATTTGACTAAAAAACCGATTGTAAAATTAAAATATTTTTCAAACCGCATTATGCCCCGCGGCGAGCTTGACTATTTTCGGGATATATTGTACAATATAACGGATAAAAACACGACAGGAAGTTTTAATTTATGATAAACGACAAATTTTTATTTTCAAGCGAGAGCGTAACCGAAGGGCATCCCGACAAGGTTTGCGATCTCATTGCCGACAGTATACTTGACGAAGCGCTTAAAAACGATCCCGACAGCCATATCGCATGCGAAGTGTGCTGCACCACCGGCATGACGCTGGTAATGGGCGAATTTACCACCGAAAGCTATATCGATATTCCCACGCTTGCAAGAAAAGTAATTAAAGAAATAGGCTACGACAACGCCGAATACGGATTCGACGGCAATACATGCGCCGTGCTTACCGCAATAGACGAGCAGTCACAGGACATAGCAATGGGCGTAAACAACGCGCTGGAAAAGAGAGAGGGCGAATCCGATCTCGCGTCGAAAACAGGCGCGGGCGATCAGGGCATGATGTTCGGCTATGCCTGCCGCGAAACCGAGCAGCTTATGCCGCTTCCGATTACTCTTGCCCACGCGCTTACCAAAAGACTGTCCGAAGCGAGAAAAAACGGAGAGATAAAATATCTCCGTCCCGACGGGAAAGCTCAGGTAACCGTAGCGTACGAAAACGGAAAACCTTCGTACGTCGACACAGTAGTGGTTTCCACTCAGCACGACGAAAACGTAAGCCACGAGCAGCTTGAAAAGGACGTCACCGAAAAAATAATAAAGGCTGTAATCCCGTCCTCGTATCTCAAACCAGACACCAAGTTTTATATAAACCCCACCGGTAAATTCGTTATAGGCGGACCGCACGGCGACAGCGGGGTTACCGGAAGAAAAATAATAGTCGATACTTACGGCGGAATGTGCCCTCACGGCGGCGGAGCTTTTTCGGGCAAGGACCCCACCAAGGTTGACCGTTCGGCGTGCTACTACGCGCGCTACGTGTGCAAAAACCTGGTTGCCGCAGGCGTTGCCGACAGAATGCAGTTGCAGGTTGCTTACGCCATAGGCAAGGCAAATCCCGTGTCGATTTGCGTGGATACGTTCGGAACGAGTAAGTTTTCCGACAAACAGATACTCGACTGCATAAACAAGGTTTTCGACTTCCGACCGTACAGTATTATCGAAAATCTCGGCTTAAAGCGCCCGATATACGCAAAAACCACCAACTACGGACATTTCGGCAAGCCCGATCTTCCGTGGGAGCAAACCGATAAGGTCGGCGAAATCAAATCGGTTCTCGGCATAAAATAATGAAGCTGAGGGGTGAGATCGCCGACGTAAGATTCCGCAACGAAGAAAACGGTTATACCGTAGCCGTTTTGGACGTTGACGGCGAGCCCGTCGTATGCGCCGGGCTTTTTCCCACTGCCGTCGAAGGTCAGCCGGTGGTTGCGGAAGGCGAATTCGTCATGCACCCCAAGTTCGGAAAGCAGTTCAAAGCCACCGCCGTCAGCGAAGTTCGCCCCGATACGGCAGACGGAATGGTTCGCTATCTCGGCAGCGGAGTAATAAGGGGAATAGGTCCCGTGCTTGCCATGCGACTGGTAAACGCATTCGGACTCAAAACCTTCGACGTAATCGAATACACGCCCAACAGGCTTAGCGAAGTGTCGGGCATAAGCAAGAAAAAAGCACTCGAGATAAGCGAGGCGTACGGAAAAATCAAAATAATGCAGGACGCCGTTATGTTTTTGCAAAAATACGGAATAACGCTGAACACCGCACTTAAGATTTACGCGGAATACGGAAAAGATACCGTGCAAATCGTAAGCAAAAATCCGTATTCGCTTATAGAGGACGTGGACGGCATCGGCTTTTACAGCGCGGATAAAATAGCGCAAAGCATGGGCGTTACCAAAAACGGGGCGTTCCGCGTGCGCGCAGGAATAGTCTTTACTCTTAAAGAAAGTTCGAGGACAAGCGGCAACACCTATCTTCCCGAAGATCAACTTATTTCGGGTGTCGCCGAGCTTCTTTCGGTGGAAACCGACTGCATTGTTCCGGTTGTGGAACAGCTTATTTCGGAGCGAAAGCTGCGAAGATTCGAGTTCGAAAAAACGTCGATAATGCTGACAAGCATGTACCGCGTGGAAAAAGGAGTGGCAACCGCGCTTGTAAAACTTATCGATTATGCCGACAAGCTCGAATACGACTGTCAGCCCGAAATCGCAGCGTACGAAAAAATAAACTCAATAAATTTCCACGAAAATCAGAAAAAAGCAATATCGCTTGCCATAAATTCGGGAGTGGTACTCATTACCGGCGGACCCGGAACGGGCAAAACCACGATAATTAAATGCATAATGTCCATTCTCGGCAACCTCGGCATGACCTATTCGCTTATGGCTCCAACCGGTCGCGCGGCGAAGCGCATGAGCGAGGCAACCGGCGGCGAAGCAAGCACCATTCACCGCGCACTCGGACTTAAAAGAGAGGAATATCTCGAAGAAAGCGAGCCTCTTTCAAGCGACGTCGTGATAGTGGACGAGTTTTCCATGGTGGATATATTCCTGATGAAATCGCTGCTCGACCATATAAATCCCGGCACCCGACTCGTGCTTGTGGGCGACAAGGATCAGCTGCCAAGCGTTGGAGCGGGCAATGTTCTCGCCGACATAAAAAACAGCGGAATAGTGCCGTGCGTCGAACTTAACTGCATTTACCGCCAGGCACTCGAAAGTCTTATAGTGTCCAATGCTCACGCGATAAATCGCGGCGACATGCCTGTGCTTGACAAAACCGACAAGGACTTTTTCTTTATGCATGCCGGCAGTCCGGACGCCATCGCCGATAAAGTGGTTGATACCGTGTCGCGAAGGCTTCCCAAATATCTCGGCGTTCGCCCGGATAAAATTCAGGTGCTTTGCCCGCTTAAAAACGGACCTGCGGGCGTAATAAATCTCAATGTCCGTCTGCAACAAACGCTTAACGGCAATAATACCGAGAAAATTGTTTCCGACGATTACGGCTATTCGGTGGGCGATAAGGTTATGCACACCGTCAACGATTACGACATCGAATGGAAGATAGTCAGCGGTTACAATATTGTAGAAGGAAAGGGCGTTTACAACGGCGATATAGGATATATTTCGGAAATAAACGTATCGAGGCGCGAGCTTACCGTCGATTTCGAGGACGGTCGGCGCGCGGTGTATTCGGGGGAAATGATAGGCGAACTTCAACTTGCTTATGCGATAACCGTGCATAAAAGCCAGGGCAGCGAATTTGACGCGGTAGTGATGCCGGTGGTATCCGGCGCCCCGGTCATTCTGACCCGAAATCTTCTCTATACGGCGATAACGAGAGCAAAAAAACTCGTGGTGCTTGTGGGGGAAGAATATAACGTAAAGAAAATGGTTAAAAACGACTATGTGGCAAAGCGTTATTCCGCGCTGACGTATTTTATAAAGGACGCCGAATACGAAGTTAAAATGCTGTTCGGCAATAAGGAGGACGACCAATGAAAAAAGAGGACGAAAAACGCGTTCGGGAGGACAAAACCGAGTCGCAGAAACTGGAGAAAAAACTGTTTGCGATAACCGCTGTTCTCATGTGCGTTCTGGGTGCCGTTTTAGGACTGTACGCCGTCGAGTTTTTAAGCGTGTATTTTCCAAATACGAATGCCGTTCAGTATACGCTGACCTGCACTATCACGGCAATCATTCTGGCACTTGTAATGCTGTCGCTGAGTAAGCCCGTCTGCAAGCTTCTTAAAATGTTTATGGAGAAAATGCAGACATCGTTGTCTACCCGCCCCGTATACAAGAGTATGAGCGTAGTGTTCGGAATAATATTCGGCATAAGTTCGGCAATATTGTCGGGAGCGGCGCTCAGCGTGTTCGTACCCCGTCTTCCCGGCGTCATGTACGTGTTTATAATTGCGATAGTGTTTGTCGTGTTTACGTACATTGCAACCGTGGTTTTCGGCAAAATTCTGGGGGCAAACGCCGGTTCTGCCGTCGATTATCACCGCGGCTATGTCATTGCTTCGAGTGCGTTTCAAAGCGATAAAGTGGTGCGCCTCGTGCCGAAGCTCATCGGAAAAATCGCCGTCATGGATGTCACCGTGTCGATACTCAGCGATAAACTCACCGACGCGAAGATGGAAGGCGAAGACACTTCCTTGCAGCAGAAAGCGTTTGACAATTATATGCAGCTTAAAAAGATTGCGTTTGTCCAGCTTGCCAACGGCGACCCTACGAGAAGCGAAACCGAAAATCTCGTTTCTCTCGCGCACAGCCGTAAACTCAAGATAATCGCGCTCGAAAAACTGGAACTTTTCGACGATAACGACGTCGACGTACTGTATTTATCGGAGATATAGCGTAAAATCGGCGAAAAATACTCATTTAACGCCCGCTATCGATTGACATTTTTTTGCGGAAACATTAAAATATAGAGTATCATGATAACTGTTAAAAAAGTTTTTGAAAAAGAAGATAAAGCGGTCTACCAGGCGTACGAGAATTGCGTTCTCGGCGAAGTCGTAACACGCGGCAACGTCATTTTATCCGAAAGCGTGGCTCCCGTTAAAAACGCCGCGCAAATCCGCGATTTCATGCTGAGAAGCGTCGTATTCCTTCTGAGCGAACTGTACGACGAGGTTGCCGTTGACTACTTCGATCCGTACTACGAAAAGCTGGGCTTTGTCCTTGGCTGCGACGGGCTTAAACAGAAAAGCGACAAAATCGTGTTTCCGTCGGAGTGCGGCGGTCACGGCAAAAAATAAATCAAATCAAATTCATACAAGCGCATAAATGCGAATGAGAGGTACATATGCCCAATTTTATCGAAGAAATAATTGAAAAAGACCTTGCCGACGGAAAAATCTCCGAAGTAATCACGAGATTTCCGCCCGAGCCCAATGGATATCTTCATATCGGTCACGCAAAATCCATCTGCCTCAACTACTATGGAACAGCCGTTAAATACGGCGGCAAGTGCAATCTGCGTTTCGACGACACCAACCCCGTCAAAGAAGACGACGAGTTTGTAAAGTCCATTATCGCGGACGTCGAATGGCTGGGCTGGAAGGGCGAAGTTTTATATGCTTCCGACTATTTCGACACTATGTACGAATGCGCCGTAAAGCTCATCAAAAAAGGAAAAGCGTACGTCGATGACGTAACGCCCGAGCAAATGAAAGAAATGCGCGGAACACTCACTCAGCCCGGCATCGAAAGTAAAAACCGTAATCGTCCAGTCGAAGAAAGTTTAAAGCTGTTCGAGGACATGAAAAACGGTCTTATTGCCGACGGCGCGCTTGTTCTCCGCGCAAAAATCGATATGGCGTCGCCCAACATCAACATGCGCGACCCGATTATTTACCGCGTGCTTAAAGCCACTCATCATCGCCAGGGCGATAAGTGGTGCATTTACCCCTTATACGACTTCGCTCACCCGATAGAGGACGCAGTGGAAGGCATTACGCACTCTATTTGCACGCTCGAATTCGAGGATCATCGCCCCTTCTACGATTGGGTGATAGACGAATGCGAGTTTGAGAAAAAGCCTCATCAGTATGAGTTTGCCCGTCTTAATATCGAACGTACGATAATGAGCAAGCGTTATCTTAAAAAACTGGTGGAAGAAGGTTTTGTGGACGGCTGGGACGACCCTCGTATGCCCACTATCGCGGGACTGAGAAGAAGAGGATATACACCCACCGCGCTTAAAGAATTCTGCGAGCGGATAGGCGTAGCCAAAGCCAACAGCGAGGTCGAAGCCGGACAACTCGAAAGCTGCATCCGCGACGAACTGAATATGACTGCGGAGCGCGCTATGGCGGTATTAAATCCGCTCGAACTGGTTATAACCAACCGCTCCGACGACTATTGCGAGCAAATCGATTTTGAAATCAATCCAAACAACCCCGATCTCGGTACGAGAAAAGTAACTTTTTCCAATAAGTTATACATCGACAAAAGCGACTTCGAAGTGATTCCGCCGCCCAAGTATAAGCGTATGACGGTGGGCGCATACACTCGTCTTAAAGGCGCGTATATTGTCAAATGCACCGGCTACGACGAGCAGGACGGCAGAGTGACCCGCGTTTACGCCGAAATAGTCGAAGGCACGCACTCCGGCGAAGATAATTCGGGAGTAAAGGCTAAGGGCGTTATTCAGTGGGTGGACGCAAAAAATTGCATCGATCTCGACGCCAGGGTTTACGACTATCTGCTGCTGCCATACGACGGCATTCACGATGATTTCTCCGAGCGCATGAACAAGAATTCGCGCGTGGATTACAAGGCAAAGGGAGAGGCATATCTCGCTTCCGCCAAGCCGCTTCAGTCCTTCCAGTTTATGCGTATCGGCTATTTCTGCAAGGATACCAAGGACGGAGACAATGCTTTCAATCAGGTTGTCGGTCTTAAAGACAGCTACGGTCGCAAATAACTTACTTTTTTGTAAAAGTCACGCAAAAAACTTTTAAGTTAAAAAATCGAACTTTTTCAACCAACATAAAACGACGGAGAAACTACTGCATGAAATACGACACAGCCATATTCGATTTTGACGGCACCGTGTTCGACACGGGCGAGGGCATAACTACAAACATAGCACGCACGCTTGCCGAGATGAACTATCCGCCGCTCCCCCCGGAAACGCTTAAAAAATTTATCGGTCCGTCGCTTCTCGTAAGCTTTAAAAAATACTGCGGAATGGACGACCAAACCGCCATTAAAGCCATTTACGTCTATCGTCGCGAGTACGACGAACACGGATATAAATTCGCCAAGCCCTATCCCGGAATATTCGAGCTTATCGAAAAACTGAGAAAAGCCGGCGTAAAAACCGTTGTTGCAAGCGCAAAGCCGCAATATATTCTCGAACCCACGGTTAAGTATTTCAACCTTAACAAATACTTTGATAAGATTGTCGGGTCCGAACAGGAAGGACGCCCCGACAACGATAAAAAAACAATAGTCGCGCGCGGAATGCTTGGTAAAAAATGTATAATGATAGGAGACTCGCCTTACGACATTGAAGGCGGAAAAGACAACGGAATAGACACGATTGCCGTGACTTACGGCTTCGGATTCACGAACCGCGAAGAAGCCGAAGCGTCGCGCCCGACTTATGTCGCCGAAAACGCCGCGGACATCGAAAAAATATTATTCAATTGAAAATACGAAACAGAGGCAATAATTATGAAAAACATTACGGCAAAAGAATTAAGACAAATGTGGTTTGACTTCTGGAGGGCAAACGGACATGCTATAATTTCGTCCGCTTCGCTCATTCCCGAAAACGACCCCACGGTGTTGTTTACCACTGCGGGTATGCATCCGCTTGTTCCCTATCTTCTGGGCGAGAAACATCCGGCGGGCAATCGTCTTGCCGACGTTCAGAAATGCGTCCGCACCGGCGATATCGACGAAGTGGGCGACGCAAGCCACTGCACGTTCTTTGAAATGCTGGGGAACTGGTCGCTCGGCGATTACTTCAAAAAGGAAATGATTCCATGGTCGTACGAGTTTTTAACCTCGCCCGAATATCTCGGAATAGATCCGTCTCGCCTTGCCGTGTCGGTGTTTGCCGGCGACGACGACTGCCCCCGCGACACCGAAGCTGCGGAATTGTGGGAAAAGGCGGGAATCGCGCATGATCACATTTTCTTCCTGCCCAAGGAAAACAACTGGTGGGGCCCCGCAGGCGTCACCGGTCCGTGCGGTTCCGATACCGAAATGTTTATAGACAACGGTCAGCCCAAATGCAGCGAGCATTGTTCGCCCGCTTGCGATTGCGGCAAATATCTCGAAATCTGGAACGACGTGTTTATGCAGTTCAATAAAACCGTCGACGGCAAATACGAACCGCTCAAACAGAAAAACGTCGACACCGGTATGGGACTGGAACGTACTCTCTGCATAATTCAGGGCAAAAAGTCCGTGTACGAAACCGATCTTTTTGCTCCTATTATAGCTAAAATCGAGGAAATTTCGGGCAAAAAGTACGGCGAAAGCGAGGATGTCACCAAGGCTATACGCATTATTGCCGACCATATAAGAACAAGCGTTTTCATGATAGGAGACGAAAAGGGAATTGCGCCCAGCAACGTCGATCAGGGCTATATTTTAAGAAGACTGCTCCGCCGCGCCATTCGTTTTGCCAAGAGCATTGACGTCGATCCCGGAAAACTGGGCGAACTTGCCGAAGTCATCATGAAGGAGTACGAGGACGTGTATCCCGAACTCAAAACCAACCACGACCGCGTTATAAGCGAAATCAATACCGAAGAAGCGCGTTTTGAAAAAACTCTGCAAAGCGGCATAAAGGAATTCGAAAAGGTTTGCGGATATCTCGTAGGCGACACTCTCTCGGGTAAACTTGCGTTCAAGCTGTACGATACCTACGGCTTCCCCATCGAAATGACGGTTGAACTTGCCAAGGAAAAAGGACTTAAAGTAAACGTAGAGGATTTTGAAAAGGCATTTAAGGAGCATCAGGAAAAAAGTCATGCCGGAGCCGAGCAGAAATTCAAGGGCGGACTTGCCGACAACACGGTTGCAACCGCTCGTCTGCACACCGCAACTCACCTTATGCACGCTGCCCTTAAAAAGGTATTAAACGACGAAAACGCAAACCAGAAGGGAAGCAACATCACCGAAGAGAGACTCCGTTTCGACTTTACTTTTCCCCGTCCTCTTACAAAGGAAGAAATTGCCGAAATCGAAAAACTGGTAAATGAAGCGATTGCCGCCGACGTTCCCGTGGTATGCGAGGAAATGACTGTCGAAGAAGCCAAGGCTCATGGCGCGGTAGGTTTGTTTGCCAATAAGTACGGCGAAAAAGTAAAGGTGTACACCATGGGCAAATATTCCAAGGAAATATGCGGCGGACCGCATGCAAACCGCACGGGAGAGTTGGGACACTTCAGAATAGTGAAAGAACAGTCCTCGTCTGCCGGCGTAAGAAGAATAAAAGCCGTTTTGGAGTACGACGACAAGAAAAACTAAAAATTAAACAACCGAAAATTTGCAAAAAGCCCGTAAGTTAAGTTTTGCGGGCTTTGTCTTTAAGGAGAAATAATGGCAACTTCTCAGGATTTTATACAATACGTGTGCGACAAAATAAACTTCGACGGAAAAATTACTTATAAGAAAATGTTCGGCGAATATATGGTTTACGCAAACGAAAAACCCGTTTTGCTTGTGTGCGACAATTCCGTTTTTGTCAAAATATTGCCCGAAACCCGTGAAATTTTAGGTTCCGACGCTCAGACGGGAATGCCGTATGACGGCGCGAAAGAGCATTTTTTCATCGATCCGGACGACGATGAAAAGCTTAACGAGCTGGTTTGCGCACTGGAAAAAATAACGCCGCTTCCCAAAAAGAAGGCTCGGAAGTAGGGGAGCAAAACGGTTGTTCGATAAAAACACGATTAAAACTTCGCAAAAATTTTTGCGGGGTTTTTCTTTATAAAGCGAAGTAATCGCAAACATATCTTTTACAGACGGGGCGTAAACATTAAAAGACGAACTTTTCGGAGGATGCCGTGAAAAAATTATCGTTGAAACTTTTAAAAACTTTGTGTGTCGCCGCAATAATCGCGCTTACCTTGCTGCCGTGCGCATGTTCGGCGGAAAAAAACGAAGTTTGCGACAAGTACGAAATAACCGCCGAATACGACGGCGATCGTACGATAACGGCAATCGAAAATGTATTTTTCGTTAACCGCGGCGAAGGTATGGCAAGCCGCATATATTTTCATCTTTATCCGCGCGCATACGAGAAGGACGCGCAGTTTAAGGCAAACGAAAATATCCGCTCGTTCGGGAAAATAACTATAGACGGCGTTACTTCGGATAAAGCCTCGGAAAGCGAAATCGAAGGCGAAGACAAAGACCTTCTGTGCGTTGTGCCGTGCAGCCCTGTTCTTCCGGGCGAAAACATGACGATAACAGTGCGTTTTACGTTAATTTTGCCCGAATGCGACGACCGTTACGGAATAAATTCATCTGCAAACATAAATCTTTTCGGATTTTATCCCGTCTTGTGCTACGGAGATACTTCACCGTATTATCCGTACGGCGAGCCGTTTGTTTCGGACGTTGCCGACTATACGGTTAACTTTACGACACCCGAAGGAACAGACGTCATTGCAGGCGGATTTATTTCCGAAAAAACGGTCGGGCACGGCAAAAAAATTACGACAATAAGAGCAAACAACACCCGTTTTTTTGCAATGTCGCTCGGCACGTTTGTGCAGCGCACTGCAAAAGCCGGTAAAACCACTGTTTCTTCGTGTTTTTCCACCGCCGAGAAAGCCGAGTCCGCGCTCAAAACCGCCGTGTCCGCTGTTGCCACATTTTCCAGGTTATTCGGCGAATATCCGTACGAGTATTTAAGTGTGGCGGGTTCGCCGGGAGCGGGAATATGCAACGCTTCCGGAATATATACGGTTGGCGAAGAGCAGAACGAAAGCTTGTTTACCGACAGTGTGATTTTCGGAGCCGCACGGCAGTGGTGGGGCGGCGTTGTCGGATTTGACGCAGTTAACTGCGCTTTTATGCAGGAAGGATTAAGCGAATATTCGGCGTCCGTTTTCTACGAGAAAAACGCAAATTATTCCGTGTCGTTTGACGAGAGAATGAGTGACGCCACACTTTCGTATTCGCTGTTCGTAACCGAATTAAAGCCGGAAAGCACCGCAATGCAACGAAAAATATGTGATTTTAATAATAAAACCGAATATCTGTTTTGTTCAAGGCTTAAAGGCGAACTTTTACTGCATTCGATTCGCAAAACTGTCGGCGACAAAGCGTTTTTTGAAAGCCTGAAGCGTTTTTACGGCGATAATTCCGGCAAAGTCGCTTCGCCCGATTGCCTGTTTGCTTCAATAGAAAAAACGTGCGGTAAAAATCTGAAAAGTTACTCCGACAGCTGGATAAACGGAAACGACGTCGTGGGGAAAACGTAAAGCTTTACACTTATCCACCGCTGTGGATAACTTGTGTGGAAAACTTTGTATCGATTGTGTAAAAGACGATGGAGGATTATTTCGGTTTGTTTCTGACTTTAAGTAAAAAAACGCTGATATGTATTCTGGCAGCCGTTATAGCGGGGTGTGCGGCAGGTGCGTCCGTCGCGATATCCGCCGCCGGCGCGAAAAACGAAAACGGCAAATATATCATAGTAATCGACGCGGGGCACGGCGGCTCGGACGGAGGCATGGAGGGGAGAATTTTCGGAACGCGCGAGAGCGATATCAATTTATACATTTCGCGCATGCTTTGTCATTATCTGAAAAAGAACGGTTATAAGGTGATTATGACAAGAAATGCCGACATTACGCTTTCCGACGGCAAAACGAAAAATAAAAAACTGTCGGAAATGAAAAAACGCGCCGAAATAATAAATTCCGCAAAACCCGATCTCATGATAAGCGTTCATCAGAACTCCTATCCTTTGTCGTCTGTAAAAGGCGCGCAGGCGTTTTATTCGGACGGGAGCGAAACCGGGCGCGACGCCGCAAGAATATTCCAGGCCTCTCTTAACCGCGCGCTGGGCGGCGAAAGAAAGGAAAAAAGCGCAGATTATTACGTTCTGCAATGCTCGCCATACCCTTCGGTATTGGTCGAATGCGGCTTTTTGTCCAATCCCGAAGAGGAAAAATTACTGCGCACTCCCGCTTATCGCGAGAAAGTCGCATATGCCCTGTATGCCGCTTGCGTATCTTATTTGGAAAAAACCGACGAAAAAGTTGCGGATAACGTATAAATTATGCCGCCGAAACGTTGATTTTTTTTTGCGATTATGATACAATAGGAGTAGACTCAACCAATCGGAGGTAACAATTATGCAATGGTGGGTAATTCTTATAATAATACTTGCGGTTTTACTTGTGGTAGGCGGCATCGCATGGTGGATAAGCACCCGCAATAAGTTTGTGCGTCTCGAAGAGGCTTGCAACGAAAGTCTGTCCGGTATCGACGTATATCTTAAAAAGAGATACGACCTTATCCCCAACCTTGTCGAAACGGTTAAAGGTTACGCAAAGCACGAAAGCCAGACGCTCGAAAATGTAATAAAGGCTCGTAATGCCGCAATGACCGCAACCGGCGACGCTAAAGTTCAGGCGGAAAATCAGCTTAGCGGAACGCTCAAAACGCTGTTTGCATTGTCCGAAGCATATCCTTCTCTTAAAGCCGACGCCCAGTTTTTGTCGCTTCAGAATCAGCTTCAGGCTATAGAAGTCGACCTTTCGCAGGCTCGTAAATATTACAACGGCACGGTTAAAAAGTACAACACCGAAATTCGTCTGTTCCCCGGTAGCATAGTGGCAAACGCAATGAAACTTGAAAAGCGCGCGTTCTTCACCGCCGATGAAACCGAGCGTCAGAACGTTAAAGTTCAGTTTTAATCGCGTTTTTTCGCAAATCGTATGAAATTTGCAAAATTTTTAAACAAAAAGAAAATATTTGCCGTCGCTTTGATAATTTCCGTGACGGCAATACTTTGCTTTTGCTTTGCGGGATGTTCTTTTTCTCTTTCGTGCGCGAATTCTTCTTCGTCGCCCTTTGAGGGTTTCGAAGCCGATTACGGCACGTATACGATTAACAGTATCGACGTAACCGCACGCGTCGGCGATAATTCCCAAGTGCGCTTTCGCGAAGAAATAACCGTAAACTTCACAAGACCAAAGCTTGGAATATATCGCGACCTTGCTACCAACAGCGGCGAAAGCTATCGCGACATTAAAATAGTTCGGTCCGAGTGGAGCAAAGTGGAACATGAGGACGGGTTTGTTCGTATAAGCCTCGGTAAACCCGACGGCAGTTCGCGCGTTACGGGTCAGCAAAAGTATATAATCGAATACACGCTTATTATGCCCGACCGCGACAATCCCGACGATATTTATCTCAATCTCGTGGGATTCGGCTGGACGACTAAAATAGAAAAGGCAAACATTACGCTCTACACGCCCGCTCTGCTCGGAACGCGCTCGTTCTTCACCGATTACGGTTCGGACAGAGTTTCGGATATAGTAAACGACGACTTTACCCCTACCGAAGAAAACGGAGCTTATCGCTACGATTTCACGGTTGAAAATCTTTCGGCTTTTCAGGGCGTTACAATGCGCTCGTCGCTGCCCGCAGGCACAATTTCGCTTTATGAAAAGAAATTTCCCTGGGCGGAAGCAATCGCATGCATAATATTCGTCACCGCGGGCATTTTGCTTGTTCTTTACGCCGAAAAAGGGCAGGAAATAACCGAAATAACCAACTATTACCCTCCCGAAATAGACGGCGAGAAAATCATTCCGCCTATGGCAGGACTGTATATCGACGGTACGCTCTCTCAAAAAGACGTTGCGTCCATTATATTCTATTGGGCAAGTAAAGGCTATATAAAAATAGACAACGAAGACAGCGACCATCCCGTGCTTATCAAAAATCTCGAAATAAGCGCGCAGGAAGCGGGCGGAATAGAGTATTTGCGTCTGTTCGACGCTGTTTTCTCGTCGGGCAACAGAGTTGCCGTAAGCAGCCTGCAATATAAACTGTCTGCAAGATTTAACGAAATTATGGCAAAAGGCCGTAAAACCGCCTTTAAATTTTATGATAAAAAAACAACGCTCGTGTCTATACTCTCCGCAGTTTTGTCGCTTGTAGTGGCATTAGTCATAACGGCGTTTGCCGGAATAAACGCAATAGGCTCTGCCGACGCGATAAACGGACTGGTTCCCACGGTATTTTTCTCGGCGATAGGTTTTATATCAAACACGCTTCTCGGAAGATACCGCTATAAACTCAAACATTATAAAATAGCCGCAATCGCCGTCACCGTTCTCGTTACAGTTCTCGGCGGGGTGGGCGCGCTCGGAATGTTCCGCGACATAATGCCTCTCTATGCGTCGATACCGCTTTGCGCATGTACGGTATTTATGGTTTCGGTTGCCGCGCTCGTTCGTCACCGCACCGAAAGCTATATAAAAGCACTCGGCGATTTGCTCGGATTTAAAAACTTCCTCGAAGTTGCCGAAAAAGAAAAGCTCGAAATGCTGCTTGAAGAAAATCCGCAGTATTATTACGACATTCTTCCCTATGCAAACGTGTTGGGCGTGTCCGATAAATGGGAAAACAAATTTAAGGACATCACCGTTCAGCCGCCCGATTATGTCGTCGGTCGCCCCGATGTATGGGATTTGTACGTATATTCGTCCGTAATGCGTTCGATAAATCGCGATATGTGCGCGGCTATGTCGCCCAAACCCTCGTCTTCGTCAAAAAGCGGATTCGGTGGATTCGGCGGACATGGCGGAGGAGGATTCGGCGGCGGAGGCTTCGGCGGAGGCGGCGGAGGAGCAAGATAACTTTTGCCGTCGCAAACGACATCTGCTCCGAAAAAAAAGCAAAAAAAAACGCAACAATTCTTTATAAGCATACAGGAGAATAAATGGAACTTAAAAAACTTAAAAGCGGAACGGATATTCGCGGCGTCGCGCTGGACGGCTACGGCGAGGAAGTCAATCTCACGCAAGCCGCCGCGGACAAGCTTACCCGCGCGTTTGTCGTTTATCTCAAAGAAAAAAATCCGCAGGCGAAAAAAGTTGCCGTCGGAAGAGATTCGCGCCTTTCGGGACCGGCACTTGCGGAATCGGTAAAAAACGCTCTTTCCGAAAGCGGAATGGACGTGCTTGACTGCGGCTTGTGCTCAACGCCCAGCATGTTCATGATGACCGTGTACGACGGAATTGCGGCGGACGCCTCGATAATGCTCACCGCCTCCCATCACCCGGCTCAGAAAAACGGACTCAAATTTTTCTTCCCGACCGGTGGAGCCGAAAGCGAGGATATCGATAAAATAATCGCTTATGCCGAAGCGGACAAGCATATCGCTGCCGAAAAAGCGGGCGAAATTATTTCGGATGACTTTATGGAGCTGTACTGCGAGTTTCTCCGCAATAAGGTGCGCTCGGCACTCGGCGGAGAGCAAAAGCCCCTTGCCGGATTCAAATTCGTAGTGGACGCCGGAAACGGCGCAGGCGGCTTTTATGCGACGCGCGTATTAAAAGAATTGGGCGCAAACGTCGAAGGTTCGCAATTTCTCGAACCGGACGGCTCGTTCCCCAACCATATCCCCAATCCCGAAAACAAAACGGCAATGGATGCAATTCAAAGCTGTACGATAAAAAATCACGCCGACCTCGGAATTATTTTCGATACCGACGTGGACAGGGCGGCAATAGTTGCCTCTAACGGAGAAGAAATCAATCGTAACCGCCTTATTGCTCTCATCTCGGCGATAGTTTTACGTAAATATCCCGGAGCCACGATAGTAACCGATTCTGTTACGAGCGACGGACTGAAAACTTTTATCGAAAGCCACGGCGGAGTGCATCATCGTTTCAAACGCGGATATAAAAACGTGATCAACGAAGCTATCCGACTGGAAAAACAAGGAGTCTCGGCACCGCTTGCCATAGAAACGAGCGGCCACGCGGCTCTTAAAGACAACTATTTCCTCGACGACGGAGCCTATCTCGTAACCGAAATAATAATTGAAGCCGCACGTCTTAGAAAAGAGGGTAAAACGGTGGACGAGCTTATTTCGTCGCTTGCCTGCCCTCTCGAAGAACTCGAAGTTCGCTTGTCTTTCCCCGACGGCGTCGACTTTAAGCGCACCGGAGCTTTCATTATCGACAACATCAAAAAACTCGATGTGAAAGCATTGGTAATCGCGCCGGACAATTACGAGGGAGTACGCGTTTCGGTGCCCGCGCACAAAGGCTGGTTTCTGGTGCGTATGAGCGTTCACGACCCCATCATGCCGATAAACATCGAATCGGATGAAAAAGGCGGCGCAAAGAAAATAGCGGAAATATTGTATTCGTACCTGTCGGCGTACCGCGATCTCGACAGTACCAATCTCAAAAGGGCAATTGGTAAATAATTTTATTGAATACGGTTGAAATAACGTTTGACCAACGCATAAATATCAAAAATAATATAAGGAGAATATTATGAATAAGATTCAAAAGAAAGCCGTCAGTGCGATAAGAGTGCTGTCGAGCGAAGCAATCGACAAGGCAAACAGCGGTCATCCCGGACTTCCCCTCGGATGTGCAACCATAGGTTTTACCCTGTTTTCCAAATTCCTTAACTTCAACCCGAAGGATCCCGATTATTACAACCGCGACAGATTTATTCTGTCCGCAGGTCACGGATCCATGCTTCTGTATTCGCTGCTGCATATCTTCGGCTGCGGAGTAAGCATGGACGACATCAAGTCTTTCCGCCAGCTCGGTTCCAAAACGCCCGGTCATCCCGAACACGGCGTTACCCCCGGAGTGGAAGTCAGCACCGGTCCTCTCGGTCAGGGTATTGCAAACGCGGTTGGCTTTGCCATGGCTGAAACCATAATGTCCGCTCGTTACAACGAGCCCGGTCACGAAGTGGTAAATCATTATACGTATGCGCTCTGCGGAGACGGCTGCATGATGGAGGGAATAGAGTCCGAAGCCGCTTCTCTTGCCGGAACACTCAAACTCGGCAAACTCATCGTTCTGTACGACAGTAACAATATCACCATCGAAGGAGACACCGTAACCGCATTCACCGAGGACGTGGGCAAGCGTCACGAAGCTCAGGGTTGGCAGGTCATAAAGGTTGCCGACGGCGAAGACGTTGCCTCAATCACCCGCGCCATCCAGAAAGCTCAGCGCGAAACCATGAAGCCGTCTCTTATCATAATCAACACCAAAATAGGCTACGGCAGCGAGCTCGAAGGCAGCGAAGCCTGCCACGGCGCACCGCTCGGCGCGGAAAGAACCGAAAAACTCAAGAAAAATCTCGGTTACAACTATCCGCCCTTCACAGTTCCGGAAGAAGTCTATACATATTGCCGCCGCATCGGCAGACACAACGCAAAGAAACAGCGTATGTGGGAAGATATGATGGCTTCGTATAAAGAAAAGTTCCCGCTTAAATACGAGCAGTTCAAACGCGAAATAAGCGGAAAAACGGTCGAACTCGACGCCGTTCCCCAGCTTTGGGAAAAACCCGAAAAGCCCGATGCCGTAAGAAACGAAAGCGGAGCGATACTCAACAAGCTGTCGGTGGTCGTCCCCAACCTCGTTGGCGGAGCGGCAGACCTTGCGCCTTCCACCAAAACCTATCTTAAAGGACTGGGCGACTACGGCGCGTTCAACCACATGGGCAGAAACATTCACTTCGGTATCCGCGAACACGCCATGGCGGCAATCTGCAACGGAATCAAGCTCCACGGCGGACTGGAAGTGTTCTGCTCAACCTTCTTTGTATTCAGCGACTACATGAGAAACGCAATGCGTATGAGCGCGCTCATGAATCTCAACGTTATTTACGTTCTCACTCACGACAGTATAGGCGTAGGAGAGGACGGTCCCACTCATCAGCCGGTTGAACATCTTGCTTCGCTGCGCGCCATCCCCAATATGAACGTGTTCCGTCCTGCCGATGCAGGCGAAACCACCGCGGCTTACGTTACCGCGCTTCGTTCCAAGTGCCCCACCTGCATAGTATGTTCGCGTCAGAACCTGCCGCAGCTCGACGCCAACGCAAAACTGGCTCTTCGCGGCGGTTATATAGTAAGCGACGTCAAAAAACCCGACGTTATTCTGATGGCTTCCGGTAGTGAGGTCAGCCTTGCGCTCGAAGCAAAGAAAATTCTCGAAGGCGAAGGCGTCGAAGTTCGCGTAGTATCCATGCCCTGTATGGAATTGTACGACAAGCAGAGCAAAGCATATAAGGAAAGCGTCATGCCCTCAAACTGCACCAAGAGAGTGGCAATCGAGGCGGGAGTGTCCATGCCCTGGATGAAATACGTAGGACTTGAAGGCGCAACCGTTTGTATGGATACCTTCGGAGAGTCCGGAAAACCGTCCGACCTGTTCGCTCATTTCGGATTTACTGCCGAAAACGTTGCGCAGAAAGCTCGCGAACTGCTTAAATAATGGAAAGTAAATTTTTCGCATTTATGTCGCGTATGAGATTTATCGACAGATGGAGTCTCATGCGCAACACTTTCCGCGAGAACAACGCCGAACACAGCCTTATGACGGCGTTTATCGCGCATGGTCTTGCCGTAATCGAAAACGAAAAATTCGGCGGCTCGTTCGACGCGTGTAAAATCGGCATGATAGGAGCTTATCACGAGGCAAGCGAAGTGATAACCGGCGATATGCCCACTCCCATAAAGTATTTTTCGCCCGAAATGCGCGACGCATACAAAAGCGTCGAAAGCGTTGCGAGAGAAACAATTCTGTCCACGCTTCCCGAGGAATTTCGCGGCGAATACGACGGAGTCATAAACGCAACGCCGGAGGAGTATCGCCTCGTAAAGTACGCCGACAAACTCACCGCTTACATAAAGTGCGTAGAGGAAACGGCAAACGGTAATTCGGAGTTTAAAAAAGCCGCGAAGTCCATTGAAAAAGAGCTACGGGCTTATAAAAGCAAAAGCGTCGATTATTTTCTCGATACGTTCGTGCCACCGTTTGCGCTCACCCTCGACGATTTATCAAAATAAACGATGCGTTGACCGGTGACGTTTTACAGTTGGGAATAAAGACATAATTGCGCAAATATCGGCGTGTGTATTGCTCATCGACCGATAAAACCGATTAAATTTATAAAATAAAAAGCAGAAGAGTCCGTTAAGCTCTATCTTCTTTTTTGTTAAGAAACTACTGGAAGTTGCTGCTTTTTATCTGCGGAACATGTCGATTTTTTGTGAAAGAATCCGCTTCGTAAAACAGGAAAGCAAGCGCGTAAACTATTCTTCCGGCTCGAAAATATCGGTTGGTTTGCCGGGCGACAATTTTCTTTTGCTTGCTGCTTTTAAAGGCTTGCCGATAAACGCCACCGACACCGCGCCTTTTCCGAAAGTGCAGCAGTTTGCCGCGCCCATAGAACTCATTCGTATGTCCGAAATGCCGCGTTTGCGCAAAAACGATACCGCTTTAAGCAGCGGATCGACGTCTGCCGAACCGTATATGTAGCACGGTAGTTTATTGTCCGCCGCGAGATATGCTTCGGCAATGTGTTTGCATGCGGCGAAAAACGACCTGAATCGCTTTACGGAAAGAATGTTGCCGTCGCCGTCGGCAGAAACAACCGCAACGGTCTGCGCGCTTTCGGCAAGAGAACCGGAGGGGGTGGGGTACAAACTATTGAACCTTGAAGCGTCCGGCAGAATGAAATATCTCTCCGTCCGTAAAGAAAGCTCGTCCGCAAGCGAAAAAATTTCTTCCGGACTTTCGCCTTTTGCTTTGGCGGCAAGCGCCGAATCGAGTATAAGTGCCTGCCCGGCTGCCGTACCGCGACTGTCCGCAACGAAAACAAGCCTGTTTCTGAACTTTACCATGGTGTTTTTTGCGGCTGCCATAGCGTTTTTGTATGCCGCCGACCATGCCTGTCCCTGCGAAACATGAATTATATCGTAATTTTTTTCAGCCAGATCGTCGAAAAAGCCCTCGTAATCTGTCCTTTGCGGAGGAATTAGTATTTGCGGCGTGTTTTCGGTCATGTCCAATAAAGAAAGCATTTTATCCGGCTCTTCTACGCGGTCGGGAAAACACGCATTACCCGTATTAAGCGAAAAACGCATAATTTCCAATCCGAATTCCTTTTTAAGTTCGGGCGTTACATCCGCCGTCGAATCGGCGGTTATTATAATTTTACGCATAACTTCGCTCTCCTTGCCGAATGTTAATCACATCGGCGATATCTGTTCACATAAATATTAACAAAAAAACAAATATTAAGCAAGAGAAAAAGCTCCCGGATTGTGAAATTTTTCAATTGTCACAAAAAAATCACATTAAAGAAGCGATAAATACGGGTAA
>ERZ809074.2023-NODE-2023-length-23723-cov-10.341812_pt1 | contig 23723 bp, 34 predicted proteins | sample MGYA00520795_ERZ809074 | MGnify/ENA primary metagenome ERZ809074 (study PRJEB31570, sample SAMEA3212989) | Homo sapiens | biome: human-gut; feature: human gut; material: fecal | place: Sweden | collected 2011 ...
GGGTTACGGAATCCCACAAAGCCCCCCTCGGCGTGAACAGGCGCACCGGCGTGCCGACCGTGATGCCGTCAAGCGGTATCCTCCACAACGGCATGTATGCGTCAACCGCGCCGGACAATATCTTCCCTGACGGAATGGTCGGGTCGGCGGCGGCAGTCGCGTTCGGCGTACCCTTCAACACGGTCAATGCCACATTCTCATTACCGGTCTTGGAATCTCGATGGTAGTGTGCGCAGATGATGTCGTTGCGTTTCATGCCCTGCGACCCGTTGGAGATCGTCACCGATTCCGCCGCCGTGATGTGCCAGTCCAAGCCCTGGATCGACGCGCAGCCGGTGCCGATCGTCGCCCTGTTGGACGAACTCATCGAGCATTTGAACGCGTCGCCCCAGTCGTACACCACGTCGGACTTCGAGAACTTGGCCTGATGGATGATCGCCTTGTCCTCGCTTGAGATGTGTGCAACTCCGGCCTTGCCGTCAACCAGTTCGATGGTCACTGTCCGACCTCCTTCAACCATGCTTCAAACGAAGCGTCATCCTTCTGCATGAACGCCATGAAAGACGTATTGCATTTGGAGCACAATTCGTAAATGTCGGGCGTCACATCATCCGCGATGCGGGTCGCCTTGCCAGCCGAATAGCGGCGCACGGTGAACCATTCACGCGCCTCCGTATCGCCAGCGGCGACATAGGCGGTCTTGCCGCACTTGTCGCACACGTATTTCGAGTAACCGTCAGATTTCACTATCCAATCCTTTCAAAAGTGAAACAGCCAAGCGAAGGCAACTGTCGCCAAGTCCCGCCGAAATCCACGGAAGGGTCGATACCGGTCGTGTTCATCACCACATAGCCGATTGGGAACACGGCCTTCCCGGAAGCGCCGTCGCCGACATGCGCGCTGATGACACCGTCCACGCTCACGATCGATGAACCGTCCACCCTCACGCCACCAAGCACGTCCGTGGACGCCTTCGGCAGCGTGTAGGCGTTCGCACCCCGTTCGACCGAAGCGAGCTTCGACCGCTCGCCATCGGTCATCATGCCCGACTTGGCACTGTCGGCCACGGTCTTGGCCGCATCGGCGACGTTCCTCGCATCCTCGGCGGTCTGATTCGCCCTGCCGATCTGCGCCGCGAAACCGGAAGCCGTCCTGTCCGCCGACTCGGCGACCTGCCTGACGGCATCCAAATCCTCGGAAGCGACCTCCGCGCTGATCGTGCCGCCTGAAATCGACAGGCCACGGCCAGCCGTCAAAGACACGCCACCGCCAGCCGAACCAGAAGACGAAGAGGAAGAGGAAGACCCGGAATAGTTCGCGTTCGCCGACTGCACCGGCAGTCCGACCTCGAACGTCGAAGTCAAAATCCCAGAATCGATTTTCACGATCCGCTTCGTCACCACGGCGGTGACGTTGACGCCGGAAGTCTGATCCGTCGCAACAATCTTGTCATCCACACGCAGACCGTCGCCGACCTCATCGGACAACGTCACCTCGACCGAACCACCGGTCTGTAATTCCTGCAGATGCTTCTTCGTCTCGGATTGCAGCGTGCCCAAATCCGCGTTGGAATAGTCGTATGTGGCGCATACCTCATCAGCTCCAACGAACGTCTGAGTCTGACTCACCACGCCGGCCGCATCCGCGAAATAATTAACCACCAGACGGTTCTTAAGCTCCTGCGAGCCAAGGCCGATGAGATGATTCACCGCGCGACGGTTGGTTTCGGCCTTGAAATCCACCAAGTCAGAATCGATCGTGTTGTCGATGATGCCGACCGGCGTGATGCCAAGCAGGATGTGATTATCCTTGGCTTGGAAGTCGAGGCGTCTGCCACAGGATGCGAGCAGATTGCGGAATCCTGTGTAGGCGTCCACGTAGCGTGGGTTTTGAAACATCCAATTCGACAAAGTGGAAGCATCGGAGGAATCGACAGTGAAAACCGAATCCAAACCGATGCGCTTCAAAAGGTTTTTGAGGATGTCAGGCAGCTTGCCGGAGACGGTCAGGTAATCCTGATTCGCGTCCGGCTGCAATATCTTCGCCGCCAACATGCCAGTCCACGATTGGCCGATCCACGTGGCCGTGGACACGCCACCGGAAACAGCCACACGACGGTCGACGATCCGGCCGCCCACGTCACTGCCGTCAATCCAGAAATACCAGCCACGTTCAATTTCCGGCGCAGACGGATCTTCGATGGTCAGCTCGAAATCGTTTTCGTCCGTGCCGCAAGCCCAATCCAACGTCACCTGCGATACGCTCGCATGTGGCGTCAGCTTGCCATCGGCGAGGATAACGTCAACCAAGGCACACCTCCAGAAACGTCAAACATGGTCAAATCGATGCCATAATTGCCGGAAACCGTCAACAGCGAATCTCCGGCCGGTATCGGCTCGAAAACATACGAGCCGCTTCCACTGCCGTTGCCGCGAACGCCCTTGTCGAAAACATCCGAAACGTCGCCGTTTTCAGCCGTCAACGTTATCGTCTTCCGTAATCCGGTGGCCGACAGTGACACATGACCGCCTTCCGGCACTGTCACATCAACCGCATAGGTGTTGCCGCCAATCTGGAAAGACGGGTTGACGCAAGGGCCGAAAATGACCGCAGCGAACTCAGCGGCCTTGCCGGTCGGATTATGCACCGTCAAGGCGATTTTCGACGGAGCCAAATCGGTCGGCAAGTCCAGCGGAAGGTCAATCTGCGCACCGGTGCCTGCCGTCATCGGAAAGAAATGCTGCACCGGCAGCGCGCGACGCCAAACGCCATCGCAAAGGACAATCGTGTAATCGACTTGCGCGTATTCCGGCCATGGCACCAGACCAAGCGATGAGCCGACGACATACGCCCGCTGGAACCATTCGCCATCGACGGTCAACATGCCTGGCGTAACGGCCTGCACGTCCGAATCGAAAGCCGTCTGCACCACGTCCAATCTTGACGGATCCGTGGTGCGGACGGTCATTTTCGCCGTCGAAGCGTTCCGGCTCACCGATTTGACGCCGCGAGTGGCCAGCGTGTACGTCCATGCGTATCCGCGCATTTCCTGCAGGTCAGCCACCCACAGATCATCGGCGTTGAGGTCGATGACCGTGCCATCATGCGACACGTATTCAAGCTCGCGCATATTTGCGGATCAACCTCCCCAAGTCACGGTCGCTGACCGTCGAATCATCGGACGCGGCGCTGATAATCGCGCCAAGATCGTTGTGCAGGCTGGTTATCGCCGCCACCACGGAAGCGGTATCAACCTGTACGCTGACCTGATTGCCTGTCATCTGATTGGCTGTGGCAAACACTTCACGTGGAATCTTCCGCTCGTTAAGCAGGCGCATGTTATCGACGCCGTAATAGGCCGTGGCCGCGGCATTGTGCGTGAACTCGCCCGCGGTGAGACGAGCGTTGAGCAGATACACGCTGTCGCTCAACCCGTTGCCGGGCGCCCACGCCGGATCCACGTAGCCCGAAAACATGCCACCTCCGGCGAAATGCTGGAACGTGCCGTCGGTGAACATGCCGCCCGTGTATCCGCCGTCCTTCTTCGTGTGTTCCGTCACGGTGAATGACTTGTCGGCGATTTTGAAGTTGTTGATGGACTGGAGCACCGGCGTGGCCTGGTCGTTGACCGAGGCTGTGGACTTCTTGTCCTTGAGCTTCTTCGCGTTGACGGCATCGACCTTCGGTCCGGCCTTGTCGGTCGAATCCAAGGTGTTCTTCTTGTTTGCCAGCTTCTGCGCGTTCGCACGTTTCACTATCTGCGACGCGATGTCGGTCGAGTTGAGCGTGTTGCGCTTGTTGGTCAGCTTCTTGGAGTTGGCCTTGTCGACCTTCGGCGAGGCGTTGTCCTTCGCGTCGAGTCTGGCTGTGGACTTCTTGCCGTTGAACTTGTTGACGTTCGCGGAGGCGGTCTTGGCTTTCTTGGACGCCTTGTCGGTCGCATCCAGTGTGGCCTTGACGTGGGTCTTGTTGAAGGCCTGCATCATCTTCTGCGCCTTCTTGGCGCTGGCGGTGGCCTTCTTGGCTTCGGCTTCGAGCTTGGCCTTCGCTATCTTCTTATTGAATTTGTCAAGGTTGGTTTCCGCGTCTTTGGTCTTCGACCTGGCTTTGGAATCGTCAACGTCAAGCTTCGCCTTGTTGTTGTCGGCGGTCTTCTTGATATTGTCGATGGAAGCCTTGATGCTGTCGGAACTCAACCCCCAACGGTCTGCCAAGGCGTTAGCGGCCTGTTCGCTCATGCCCGATGCTTCGGCCTGCCGGATGATCGCGTCACGAGCATCCTGCAGCACGCCGTTCGCACGCTCGATCTCGCCGCTGCTGAAACCGGTGCTCTCGCCCTGCTTAAGAATCTTCTCCGCAGCATTCTGGGCGCTACTGGCAATGTCCTCCAAAGCCTGCTTGGTCTTCGTGCCCTCCTCGGAAAAACGGTCAAGCAGATTGCCGGACTGGTCGAAGACGATGCCGTTGTCCTCGCATGTTTTTGACAGTTCACCGATCTTCTGGTTCAGCTGGTCGACCGCCTGGTCTGCAGTCAGATTGCCCGACTCCAAACCAAACAACGCCTGGACAAGATCATCGATTTGGCTTGACGCATCCGAAGCGGAAGAGCCAAGCTCTTTGTTCGCGCTGGCAGCTTCCTTCGCTGCCGATGCGGACTTGCCGTCAGCGTCCACGGCGTTCTTTGCGGCCTTGCTTTTCTCATTGGCCTTCTTGGAAGCATCATCGTAGGCCTTTGATTCCTCTTTCAGGGCTTTCCTGATGGCGGCTGCCGCGGTTCCGCCAATGCCGGGCTTGTCGATTTCCTTGATCTGCTTGTTGACGCGCTTCAACGCGGCTTCGTTGCCCATGGCCGCACTGGTCATGTCGGTCAGGCTGATACCCGCCTCGTCAAGCCATGTGGTCAACTTGACGCCACCACTGCTCATATCCTGATAGGCTCCGGCGATTTCGGACGCGACATCCGAACCGGACTCCAGGGCGCTTTCCAGCTGCTCGGATGCCGCCTTAGCCTTCTGCTGCTGAGAAATGAAAGCCGATAACGCCACGCCGGCCACCGTCAGCGCGATACCCCACGGGCCGCCAAGCAGACTCATGACACTGCCGCCGACCGCCTTGAAACCAGCGGTCTTCAACTGCGCCTTGGACGCAGACGTACCGAACGCTTCCATCTGTTCGGAAGCGCTCATCGAAGAGGCCTTGAACATCTGGAATGCGGTCTGCGCGGATCCGAGCGCCGTCTTGACACGTTGAATCGGGTCAATGGCCAGACCGATGTTGTTGGCCATCGTGCTGGTGCTGCCGTTGAGATTGCCCGCGGCCTTGTGCACCGCACCAAACACGCCGGCCAATGATGCCATGACCACGAGCGTCTGCTGCACGCCGGACGGCAAACCGGCGAACGCGTCAACCAGCGTATCCAAGCCCTGCACCATCTTGCGCAAAGGCCCTTGGGCGCCCTCGCCAACGGAAATCATCAAGGACTCCATCGAACCACTCAGATTCTCCAGATCACCCTTGAGATTGTTGTTCTTCGCGGCAGCCTGCTCGGCGGCGTAACCGCTTTCGGATACGGCCTTAGTCCACTTGTTGACACCGGATTCGCCCGCCTCGTAAAGATAATTCGCGGCTTTGATGGCGTAGCTGCCGAAGATGGTCGCGTTCGCCTGGTTGCGCTGCTCGTCGGTCAGGTTCTTTTCGGCTTTCTGCAATTGGCCGGCGAAGTTCGCCATGCCGACGAAATGATGTTGGGCGTCATATGCGCTGATGCCGAGTTCCTTCATCGTGTTGGACGCTTCGGCGCTCGGAGCGGCCAGTTTCATGAGCATGCTGTTCAGCTGGGTGCCGGCCTCGGCGCCGATGGTGCCGTTCTGGGCGAACAGGGCCAGTACGCCGGTGGTCTCCTGCACGTTCATGCCGAAACTATTCGCCTGCGCTCCGCAATTGTTCAACGCCTCACCGAAATCGGAGACATTGCCGACGGCCTTGCCTGCGCCAGCCGCCAAAGTATCGGCCACCTGGGAAGCCTGAGACCCCTTCAGATGGAACATGCTCAACGCGTTGGCCATGTATTCGGCTGCATCCCCCACGGCCATTCCATCGGACGCGGCCAGATTCAAAGCGCCAGACAAGCCGCCGGTGAGAATGTCCGTGACGCTCATGCCGGCCTTGCCGAGATCATTGATCGCATCGGCGGAATCCGAAGCGGAATAGACGGTCGATGCGCCTGCCTCGATTGCTGCGGCACGCAGCTGGTCCATTTGGGCGCTGGTCGCGCCGGTGTTCGCCTGGACGGTGCTCATCTGCTGGTCGAAGTCTGCGGCCATCTTGACTGCGGCCACGCCGAACGCGGCCACTGCCAGCCCTGCGGCGGTCATGCCGCTGGCGATGAGCGCGGACTTGCGTCCGGTGTTCTCCATGCCCGAAGCAACCGTTTTCGCAGTGCTTCCGGCGCGGGTCATCGCCGCCTCATAGGAGGCTGTGTCTGCCATCAATCGGATGACGATGTTCTTGTTCTCCGCCAAAGCATCCTCCAAAATGTCAGGTCAAATGCGCCACCAAGGCGTTCGCCGCCGGATTGTCCCTGCCATTCGCATCAGTCCACCGTTTCATGGCCTGCTGCATGTGCGCAGTGGCCCAGCAGACGCTGGTTTCGGCATGCAATGTAAGTTCGCCCTTCGGGTCTTGGCAGATCGAGCGAGGCAAACCGCACATGGGGCATAACGACCGTTCGTATTCCGCCAACGAACGCATCCAATTGCGTTCCGTCTCATCCCATTCGACCTCATCGCCCCTGCTCGGCATCCAGCCCAGAAAACGTTTGTAGCTGATGCCGAGCTGGCGGCAGATCTTAAGATCCTCAACTAGTTGCGGAGAACCTGCGAGGCGAGGTCGAATGCCGCTTTTGGGTCCGCTGCTGTGCCGTTCAGTTCGGCGATGGCCTGCCAGATCGGAGTGAACTGGCCATCGGTGAGTTCGTCGAACAGATTGCGCCACGCCTGTTCGGTCTTGTCCTCGTCGGACACCGGCTTGCCGCCGATGGTCGCGGAATCAAGCATGAGCGGCAGTGCCGCGGCGGCGGTGCCGAACATGTCGTTCGTGCCGTTGTCATTGCGGTGCGCGGCCAATGCCTGCGCCCACTGGCTTACCGGCAATGCCCGCAACGTGAGCTTCAATGTCTCCGCATCCGCCTGTTCGCGCAGCTCTTCGATGCGCCGCGCGGTGGCCTTCGCCTGCCGGTTAGTCCCAGCCTCCGTGATTTGTTCGCGCGTGGTCTCCTCGGCCAGCGCATCACCCAATCTGGCGATGTCCTCGGCGGTCTGCTGGTTGAGGATGACATCGACCTCACGCGTGCGCCTGACGACTTTAAGCATTGTTGTTCCTTCGCTCTAATATTCATGTTCCTTTGCCGGAAAAGAGAAAAGAGGGTCCCGCACCGGCGAAAGGGACGAAAGTCCGGTGCGGGAAGAATCAATCAGGCGACCTTCACGTTCTCCGCCCAGCCGGGAGCGCGGACGGAGAAATTGACCTTGCTGCGCAGCACGCTGTTCGCGGCGATCGCCATCTTGGCGCTCATGCCGATGCGGACCGCGTACACGTTCACAATGTCGCCGGCGACAAAAGTCTTATCCGTCTGCTTGCCGTAGCGGCGCACGAAATAGCCTTCCACTCCCTCGGCAAGCGTCTCCATTGCCGCGTTCTGCGTGGAATGCGAAGTGTTGGTGTTGTCGATGACCTCGATGCTTGGACCGCTGATCTTCTTGCGTCCGGGATTCTCGTAATCCTGCGCGCTGTTCTCTCGCTGGTCGGAGATGGACTCCTGCGACGGAGTGCAGCTCCACCCGCCTAAGGTGACGTAGTTGGACAGGTCGGTTCCAGCGTTGATCTCTGCAGCGGTCGGCTTCTGGATGTTTTTGATGGACGGCACCCAGATCGTGTTGACCAGACCGTCCGCCGGTGTGGAAGGAACTTCGGTTCCCAGAGTCAAAACCATGACTCCTCCTTAATATTTAATGGTCACATGCGTGACCAGTTGAATTTGAAAGTCAGAAGACGGCACTGGTAAAGCAGCGCCGTGTCCTCTGCGGTAAGTCCGGCCGCATATGCGCCGGAATCGGAGAACAACGTCAGACAGCCGGTGTCGAACCCCTGAGCGACGAACCGTTTGCCAGCGAGCCCTGGAATCATGAGGTCATCGGCCAGCACGTTGACGGAATCGGCCGTAGTGCTCACGATGCGCACCAGCAAAGTGCCGATGCCGCAATGCACCTGCTGCGTTTCGCCGACGATGTGACCGTTGGTCGTGACCGTTTCGATCACCCACGGCGGCTTCTCCGTTGGCGTCGGCGTGGTCTGCTTGTAGACCTTCCACCCATCCGCAGGCTTTGGCACATGGTCGAGAATCGTATTCGACAAGGTCATTATCGACTGCACTAGAATCCCTCCACTGCGGCACGCGCCACGTATTCCGCGAGCTTCGGAAGCTCTTCCTCGCCATGCTCGTAGAATCGATGCGTTCCACCACCTTTAGCGGTGCCGAAGAACGCAATGTTCGCGAGCGAACCAGTGCCGCCCTTTGTAGGTCCTATCTCAGCGGAAATGCGTCCGGGCGTCTCAATCATCGTGTAGGTGATCGGAATGCTGCGGAACGCCTTGTTGCCTGAGCCTTTCAGGTCGTCGCGAATCGAGTTCTTGACGTTCTGCGCGCCCTTCTTCACCGAAGCGGAGATCAAGGCGCGGCGAGCCACGCCCTTGGCGAGCAGCGCATCACCGAAGGCCGTCAACTGCGAAGCGTCGAACAGTCCGCTCATGAGTCCTCCTTCACGGTCCAACGGCAGGCGGTGGCGTGCGTCTTCTCGCTTTGAGGTGAGACGAGCCTGAACCGCCTGCCGGCGAGCAGCGGATTGGCGGATTCCGTGACTTCCACCACGTCACCGGCGCGAAGGCCTGGAGTGCCGTAGGGAAAATGCACGTACAAAGACCAGACCAATGAGGCGGCGCCCATCGCCTGCGCCGCACTGCCCTCCACGTTCTCCGACGCAAGACCACCGGAGGTCTGCACCTTGCAGTGGCCGGCATACACTTGCGTGGAATTCGGCTTGACCTCACCGGTGGCCGGATCCGTCACGGCTTCGCCGGGACGCACCACAGTGCATTCGTCGGTCATGAGCGATTCCGCGTTTTCCCGAGCACGCTCCAACACGGAAGCCGTCAGCATAGGCCGCGCCTCCCAACGGGAGCTATCGTGAAAGCGCCGGAAGCGCCATAGCCGGACGGTTCCAAAAGCTCCCACTCACTGTCCAGCAATGTGATCGTCGGCATGCTGTTCGTGGTGCCTACCGTTTCCTGATAGTCATCGATTCTGGTGCTTTTGGATGTCGCCGCTTCCGGATTGCGGGCATACCGTGCGACGGCCAGAGCCTCAACCAGATCGACGGTGCGCTGCGCGAGCCTGCCGCCAATAATGATCTGGTCGAGATTCGGATACCTTTTGCGGATCGCGATTTCGGCAAGCTCGATCCACGACGTGAGCTGATTGACCTCAAGCGGATCCGTGACCTGCCGTCCAAGCTGTTTCGCGACATCGTCAACAGAGGCTGTCATGGTAGCATCCTGCCGTCAGGCGGTGATGACCGCGAACTTCTTCTTGTCGCGCACGATGAAGCCGATTTCCGCCTCTACCAAGAATGCGATCATGTTGCGCTGCCAAAGGTTGATCTGTTTGCCGCCATCGTTGATGGTCGCCTGATCGGAAATCTTCATCTTGATTCCCTCCACGGTGCCATACATGGCGTAGGTCCAGTCTCCTGCGACGCCGAACACCTCCTTCGCCGCGGAAATGTTGTGCGTGGTATCCGCCTTGATTTCCGGCACGTGCCCCCAGGGGGACTTCACGACCCTGGCGCCGAACAGTGTGCCGATTTCGGTTGACTGGCTCGGCACCAGCAGTGGATGGTCGTTGGAGTCAGTGGCTTCCAGCACTTTAGCCAGGCCGTGCGGAGACAGGGCGATGCCGTTAAGGTCGCCATCGTTCGTGAGGACGGTGGTGGCGATTTTGGCGAAATCGGCGTACTTGCCGGAGCCGATGCTAACGGTCTGAGCGTCCTTCAACGTATCCATGTTCTCGGTGGACGGAGCGGTAATCAGACCGGTGAGAAAAGTCTGGTCGATTGTCTGGGCGATGCTCTGAGCCGCCTTCTCTTTGATTCTCGACCACAAGGCGCTCTTATCGCGGACGAACTCTTCGGAAACCGGGACGATCTTGGCGACCTTGAACGGCTTCATGACGCGAGAACCGATGGTCGGCTTGTCGACTGGCTTCTCGTCTGTCTCTCCAACCCATTTTGCGGCCGACATGTCGCCAAGAGTATCGTATTCCATGCCGGAACCGGGCAGTTTCACTCCGGTTGCGAGCTGTGTGACGGCGGACTGTTTAAAAACACCAGTCCAAATCTCATTGGACTGTTCCGGCGTCAGGTAGACGCCGGAGGTGGAACGGCTCAGATCGAGCGCGGTCATGGTTTCCTCCTTAAAGGATCGTTGAAATATGTTTTAGAGGCCGAGGGCCGCGAGCTGTGAGCCGAACACCGCGGCGTTCGCGCTTGTCCTCGATTCGCCCTCATGCGGGGTTGGCTTCGCATCGAACAGTTGCTGCAGCGAACCATCAGCTGGCTCCGTCTGCGCGGGAACGCCTAAATCCGGATATTCGCGCAGTATGGCGTCGATGGCCTTGTCTATGGCCTTCTGGTCGCTTTTGGCGTCCACTCCCTCCACGAGTCTCGTTGCGAGCTCAGGATGTTGGAGTTTGCCGATCGCGGCCTTTTCGACGTTTGCGTTGAATATCCGTGTTTCCAATTCGGAAATCTTGGCTTTCAGCGTTTCGGCCTCGTGCTTTGAGGCTTTCACTGCGGCCTTCATGCGGTTCAGGGCTTTCTTGCCTTTGTCTCCGAGTTCGGCTTCGCCTTCGATTTCCTCGCCGGTGGTTCCCGTTTCAGTGGTTTCCGGGTCCGGTTCGGACTGCTGCAGTTCTTCGCTGGTCTTCGGCTCTTCCGTTGCGGGAGCGTCGTTGACAAGATTCTGCAATGCTTCTTCGGCCTGAGCGCGAGTCGCGGTTGCCTGCGTAGACTGCGACGCCGCAGAGACGTTCGAGTCTCCGGATACCGGCGAGCCGACAGTTGTGTTGGTCGTGTTCGATGCCGAATCAGCGGTTGCTGTTGCTGCTGCGTCAGCCATATGTTGTTGTCCTTCCGTTGCGGTTGTTTTCCGCCGCAAGCGGATTGCCCGTCCTGCGGTCTTGAAAAATCTGGTCGGCTAGAGTATCCAGCCGTAGTCGTAAAGCATCTGACGTGGATCCTTGCCGGTCCGCGCGCAAATGTCGTAAATCGTTTCGGGCATGAGTCTCGGCCGGTCTGCTTTCATGTACCGGCCTCCATGCTTCACGTATTCCTTCGCGTATCCGGCGCTTATCATGCGAGATGATGCGAGGCCGCGTTTGGTCATGCCTTCCGTCGTGTACTTGACGTTGCGCCCATACAGTTGCGCCGCCGACACGCTTCCGGAACGCCGATAGGCATTGACGAGCTGGTTCAGGTCGGCACCGTCCTTCCACGCACGGGCGTTCGCCCTGCTGCCAAGCGTCTTCGCCAGCTGACCGTCGGACAGGCCGTCAAGGTATTCGTTGGCGCTCGTAACGGCAGTGTTCGGCGTTTTGGATGTCGGTATGGCGATGCAATCGCAGTTCGGATGTCTCTCGAAAGGTTCGCTGCCGCACGGGCGTCCAGCCAGGACAACGCACCTGCCGCAACTTGGCGGAGTCAATCCACGCACGTAACCGCAATGCACATATCGGCTTCGTCCTGCCACCATCGCGGCCGAACGTTGCGTATCAGCAAGCAGCGTTCGAGAGCGTTGAACCAACTCCATTTCGATGACATGGAGCGCGATGTCCGTCGAGCCAACGCTGGAAACGACACGTTTTCCTTTGACGACAGCACCCCACATGACGTCGATCGTGTTCATGCCGTTGCCATTCACACCGACCCACTGACGTGGATCCACCGTATACTCCGGCAATCTGTCCACGCCATCCAATGACGCCATCGCCAAAGGCGTGGCCGTCATCGCCTCACGTGCCGTCTGCAACTGCGCCGAATCCAACAGGCGGAACATTTCAGGCATGCAGGAAGCATATGATTCGCCGAAATCATCGGAAGCGTCACGCCGCCATATCGCCGCCAGCCGGACGGCCAGACGATTGCTGCGCCGTCTCAGATCGCTCGCCTGCCTTCGCGCCGCCGTCGGCAACGTCTGACCGTAAGCCATCGGACACCTCCGGTTTCACGTAGCCCTGCATCCAGCCTTCCTCGTCGGATTCAAGCAGCTTCTTCGCACGAGCGATCTTCTCCGGCCCCCATCCAAGCTCCTCCCACGCCATCTCGCGAGGCATGAGAGGCCTGCCCGTCGGGTCGGCCGTCGCAAACAGTTTCGTCACCGCATCGGCACGCTGTGCCACGGTTGGCGTGCCAGCGTCATACCAGAGCGCATCGGCGTCATCGAAAGCGCTCATGGCTTTCTCCCCACGCAGCAATCCGGCGACAAGACGGCATGTCTGCACCGCCTGCCGTCCCAATGTCCGCTGATCGCGTTCGATGCTCTTCACGAGCTTCGCTTCACGCGATCGAATCGCATCTGCTGAGGCGGCATCATCGGCGGCCAAGCCGAAATAGTTCGGAGGCAAACCGGTGACACCGCTCGACAAGCGAGCGTAAAGGTTCACCATGCGTTCGAAATTCTCCATGCTTGAGCTGGAAAACTCGAAAGTTTTCGCATTCGGATCGCCCAAAGCCCAAATCCTGCCGAAATACGCTTCCCACGTGGTCAAAGGGTTGCCTTCATCGTCCACGAAGTCGCCCTTGGTCGCGCCAAGCACACCACGCTGCGGGACGGCATGGGTCTCCTGAGCCACCTGCGCATTCGTCAAATCTCGTGCGCACGCATCGGTCAGGTCGATGACATCGGTGAGCGCACTGGTACCCCGCAGCCGCGGCCACGTCTTATGCAGCGGAATCGTGGTGCGCGGATTGCGGTAGGCCGGAACCACCGGCACTATTCCAAGCGGATTCTCAACCACGGAACGCACCTGATAGTTCGTGTCGATCGTGTAAGTGCGGTCAGGCAAGTACAGGCGCCAGCCGACAGTGCTCATGAAATCGTAATCGTCAACGTCACGATACCGGCGCAATGCCGCATCAAGCCGCCCTGTCACCGGATCACGATGGGCGAGAATGTCAATCGGACTCACATTCTCGATATGCAAGCCGGTTTCGTCGTTCTCCACGGTCTTGAACGACCGTCCAAACACCTCGAAATCAAGATAACTGGTCTGGTCCTCGTCCAAACCGCTGGACCGCCAGAATTCCCACGCATCATCAGCCAGTTTGAGATTATCTCCGACGCGAAACCCCTTGAGGTCAAGTCTGTCCACTCGGCTTTCGGCCACGACGCGAGGCCAGTTCACGATGACCGTGAACCGTTCCAATTCCGGAGGAATCGCCAATCCAAGCTGCCGCAAATGCTGTTGGCCATCCACATACCGGTCAAGCCTGCCGAACATTTCAGCCGCCCCGTAAAGCTGGTCGGAGAGCCGACGAAGCATATCCTGTGCAGCATCAGGCAACCAAGCCATCGAAGACCTCCTCCACTAACGGAAAACAAAGACTTTGCTGGACTCGGAGCCCCAGCCCAACGCGCGCATGTCCGACGCCGCCTCGTGCGCGAGGATGTCGGCCATGGTTATGTCGATTTTCTGGTTTTCGCTCGGCTTGCCGAGCACGTACTTGTCGCCTGGCTTGGCGACCTTCCTTGCCGCCATCATGTGCAGTCTGGCCATGCGATCATTGGAATGCGTCGTACTGTGGTCGGCGGTGTCCTCCATGAAGCGGGTGAGCGCGTCGAACATGCGTCCTATTCGGTTCGTCGGCCAAGGCACCACAATATCCTCGCCATACTGGTACGCCCACGCCTCAACCTGCGTCTCCCACGGATGCGGGTCACAGTAGAATCGGCGCACCTTGTACCTGTCGAACATTTCGGACACGCAGGCGTCCACCTCACTGCGAGGGATGCGCCCCTCCCACTCGACCGGATTCCAATAGGATGGCCTGCCGGACGGTCCATAGGTCGGCGTCCAACGCCACCCGTCCAACGTTTCCGCACGCAATGCCGTCCAGTCACCGGATTGCGAGCCATCGAAGCCAAGACAAATCTCAGCCCCCGGCTCAGGTGGCTGACGGTCAACCATCGTGCCATCGTAAAGCGGCTCAGGCATATACGAGCCCAAACCCTGCACGATCTCACAACCGTAGAAACGTCGAGCCTGCGCCGGGTCACGGGCCATAAGCTCGGTAGCGGTCGCTTCGACCTGATCCAACGGCACCCACGGCGACCCCGCGTACACGAATTCGAGAATCTTTCGGCGATCGGCCGGATCCGCGAAATCCAATAAGGGGTCATGCTTCGGAAAGAACTTCATGATGTCCGACGCCGTACTCTCGTAGGTCATCTGGCCAAAACTGGCGTCCATCGGATCCCACGGATTCGTCAGCTCAAGCATTCTTCCATCCATGGCCATAGCGCCACGCATCACCGTGTCGCCAACCTCGAACATGCCGCTGCGCCTAGTCCAGATGCCGGACTCGTCGCCGAGGACGAAGTTCACCGGATTGCCCAGCTTGGAATGCGCCGAAGCCGTCACAGGGTCGATGCGTCCGCCGTTCGGAAGGCGGATGAAACCTTCACGAACCTTCATCAAATCGGACAGGTGACCATTGCGCACCATCGACTGCAAAGGACGGTAGACGTTCGCCGTCTGCTCTTCCGAAGTGGCGAGCAGCTGAATCAAAGCGGTACGACGCGGCATGCCCATCGGCTCACCCGGAGAATACACGTATTCGAAACCGCACGAGCAACCCCAGTCGGAGCAGCGGAACGTCTCGCCGCCACGCGCCCATCCACAGAACACGCATGGGCCAACACCCTCAAAAGCAGCAACAGCCGCACCGAAAGGCGACTTGCCCAGCTTCTGACCGCCAACGATCTGTCCACGACGCCATTTGAACGCCGCAGCCTGACGAGGCCGAGCCGGATCATACACGGCATCGGGCTTCACTCGATAAAAATCAATCGCATTGTCCAACTGCCAGCCCACAAGCTCAAACGGCTTGCCAAGGTCAAAACCGTTGGGGACGACACAATGCGCGGCAATCCAGTCAGCAAAAAGAAAACCAAGGGACTTCGGAACGACCAGCTCTTTCTGCTCGCTCATTCCGCATCCTCTTTCTGATTCTCAAGCCACCGCTGCTTAGCGCTCTTGAACGGAATGATCTTGTCAGAAGATTCTGCCGAGCGTTTCGGCTCCGGCTCGTCATCGACAATCGCCCAACCATTCAAACGAAGCCCTTGCGGAGTCAAACCGATGGTGTCGGCATACCGTGCAAGCGCGGTACGGTCAGCGGCCTTCGCCTCCGAAGACTCGCACAATACGAACTGGCGCACATAAAGCGCAATCGTCGTGAACATGTATCCATAACGCGGCATATGCCATGCGATAGCCTGCGGCAACCGCCACAGGTCACGCCACAATTCACGCTCACGCCGATTCCACGCCTCCGTAGCCTTCTCGTCGCGCTCCTTGTGAAAACCGTCATCATCCTTCCAAGTGTCCCAAATCGTCCACTCGGACAGCGGAAAAGCCTTCGGACGGTAACGGTAGCCGCGAGCCGAAAGCGGAAGAATATCAGCGCCAAGACCACGCGCGTCCGACCGTGCGCTGGACGGATCCGGCATCGGACCGGAGCGTGTGCGTGCGCCGCCATGCGTCGCCATTCGACCTCCAATCCTCGAACCGGAAAAATTACAGACTCGGCCAGTCCGTCAAATCTTGAACTATCCGCGAACTTGCGAGTCCCCTCACCGGCGGTCTTGGCCTTGCCGTTCGGGGTACCCCCCTAGGGGTGTTGGCGGGTTGGTTGATTGTATTTTTTCCTGTTTGGTGTGTGTTTTGTTGTTTTTGTTGCGTGTGCTTGTTTGGCTTGTCCGCTTGCGTTTGATTTGTTTGTGTCATGTCGTGTTGTGTTTGCGGTTTGCCTGTTGGCTGCGACTGTGGTTGCTGCTGTGGCTTGGCTTGGTGTCGTGTCCAGTGTTCGGTGCTTGCGGTTGCTTTGTGTTGTCCGTCTTTCCTGTTGCAGCTGCGATGTTCCGGTCCTGTCCAGCTTTGTCTGTTGTCTGTGTGGCCGAGGTCCCATTGGTCTGTGGCTGTGACTGGCTGTCCGCATTTGGCGCAGGTGTGTGTTTCGCCTGTGGCCAGTCGTGCCTCCCACTGCCTGCGGAGGTGGCGGTGTGCTGCGTCGTATCCTCTTGCTGTTGAGCTGCCGCGCTGCTGCTCGTATGCGTGTGTGTGGATGGCGCAGAAGCGTGTGCCTTGTTTGACGAGTTGTGGGCAGTTGTGCCAGGCGCATCTGCGGAGACTCATGTGGCCTTGCCGCCTTCCATGGCTGTGATGTCCGGCATGTCTGGGGTACGTCTCCCGCGAAGGTCCCCCAGCTGGCCACCCCCGATTCATGGGCTACCGACACAACGGGTGTCGCCGCCATGGTCGACGTCCTTCGGTGCGACGGCTCCAAGGGTTGCTAGTGGCTCCATGCCGGACAGAGTTGATTATAGCGAATGCAGCTGGATATGAATAATGGTCCAACCATCTCTGGCGGACCATTTTACAAACATACGACAGTATAGCATTTTAATTGTGACAGTCAAGCATGGCTGTTATTTCTCCGAGGTTGAACACGTACTCTCCTTTGTGTTTTGTCGGCGTGGCGTGGAGTTTGCCTCTGGTGAGCCATTGGCGGATCTGGTCGCTGGTGCAGTGGATGTCCATTTTGGCGAGGTAGCGTGCGACTTCGACTGGTTTTCCGGTGTATTCGAGTTGCCAGAGTTTGTTGTCACGGGTGGCTTTGATGGCTTGGACTCCGCCTTGCCATTTGCAGGCTGGGCATGTCCATGTTTCGGCTTGTGGCGTGCTGGTGGCTTGGTGGCCGCATTTTGGGCAGGTGCCGATGATGACCATGGCTTCTTCCGGCGTCAGTGCTTGTTCGTTGCGTCTGGTGATGTGTTGCAGATTCGCGTAGTCGTCGGCTGCGGTGCTCATCGTCAATATGGTGTGCCGGTTGCTGATGATGGCATACCATGCTTTCCGCCAGTCGTATGCGGCGTATGCGGCGCGTATTTTGCCTGCCTGTTCCGCCAACCATGCTTCGCTGTCTGCGATGAGGTCTTGAGCGTGGGTGTCGATTGGCATTGGCGCGTTGCCTCGGCTTGGCGTGTGTGCCGGGGTGCCGATGCGGGCCTGACGGAGCATGATGCTTCGCAGGGCAGGCAGTTGGACGTGGCCGAGTTGGCGGATCAGCTGCCAGTAGGTTTCACGGCAGCTGGCGCAGAGCAGGTTCGCCGTCGCCTGTTTCATTGGCTTGCGGCAGTGCTGGCAGTCGGTCAAAGTCGAGACTCCTTGTCGTACTGGTGAATGATGGCCGCGACTTCCGCTTTCGGCACTTGCGGCACGAGCGGCGCGATTTCGTCGAGCGCATAGCCTGCCTGATGCCATTTGACGATCATGTCCATGAGGGTTTTCTTCACTTTCATTTCGTTTCCTTCCTTGTTCTGGTTGTGAATGCGGCCAGTCCGGTCTCGGCATGGAACACCTTGACCGGCTCGCCAGTCCTCAAGGACACGGCCTGCGCGTAGTCGCCGGCATCGTCGATGTTCTCGAACGTTCTGACGCCTTCCTGGGTGACGACGTTGTAGCTCATCTTGCCGGCTCCTTGTCCGCTCCGCTCACATGGCTCCAGTCGCATGACAGGCCGCCCCTCTGGTAGCCCGCGTAGACGACGCAGTCCACTTGCCTCGTGTCGGACAGTGTGACGATGCATTCCTTGATGTCGTCGCCGGACCTTTTGGAGCATGTGGTGCCGGTGGCGGCGATGGCGGGGGCCGGGGTCGACGTCTTGGACGCGCTTCCGCATCCCGCGAGCGCGAGGAGGAATACCGGTGTGAGCAGGAACATGATGATGACGGTCAGGCCGATGCCGGCTGGCGCGAGTGGTTTGCGTTTTCTTCTCATTTCGAGTGTTTCCTTCCTTGTCTGGCGGTTGACGTTGTCACTCATTTTGGACTCCTTAACCGATTGTGAATATGATGATCGGGGCGACGCACAGGCAGACGGCCAATACGATGCCGAACAGGATTTCAAACGGGTTGTGTTTCATTCGAGGGTCTCCTTGTATGGGTTTTCGCTTGTGTGTGGCGGAAAGTCGCATTCCTGGTCTTTCCATCCGGCCGCGTAACCTTCTCGCCATGCTTTGGCTAGTTCTTCGGGTGTTGGATGACTGGTGGTTCTGCTGTTCATTTCATTGCTCCTTGTTGAGTTGTTTCGCCATCTGGCAGGCTTGTTGGTCTGGCGTGGCGGTTTCCTTGTTGCGTCCGAGCGCTTGCAGGACGTGTTCGCACTGCCACGTGTGTATGTGTCGTTTCGAGGGTGGTATGCCGCTCATGTTGGCGCGGCGTTGGCACCAGCCTTTCCATAGTCGTGTCCAGTCGTTGACGGTGTGTGTTTCGTTTTGGTGGCGGTCCGCGAATGCGAGCCATGCGGATTCGAGATCGAGGTTCGGATATTCCACGGCCAGCGTCTTGTCGGTTTTGCCGCACTCCCGTGATTCGCCGAAATCCTTCACCCCACTTTCTTTGGAGAAAGAAGAAGAATATTCTTCTTTCTCTTTCTTTTGGGTTCTGGTGTTCTGGTGTTCTGGTGTTTGTCCCGATTCTGTTTCGATTCTGCCGGCAGTCTGCGCACTTTCTGCCGGCAGACTTTCGGCAGAATACCGCTCACGCTCACGCTTGCGTTTGGCCATGACCTGCTGACGGCTCCGGTTGTGCTCAAGATAATCGTGGATGACATAGCCGCCATCCACGCTCTCGATCAATCCGACCTGCTGCAATGCGTCAAGCTCCTGCACGGTGATGTCGAGCACGAATTCCGCAGTATCATCGTCCACGTAACCGTCCGTGAGATTGTCACCGCAGTAGGAAAGCATGACGACGAATGCGCTGATGGCAGAGGGCATGGTACGGCGCAGACGGCGCACCTTACGGTTAAGGTAGAAGCCGTTCGCCAACTGCACGTAGCCTCGTCTGGCCATCGCCTAATCTCCTCTTGTGATTCCGTTGTGGTCCATCGAATCCAAAGCTTTGATGAGTTCCGCCAAGCTTGGTGGGGGCCAAGGAAGAATTCCAACATCTTCCATCACATGCTCCCGAATCGCTTGTAGAATTCGCTGTCGGTCATGCCATACAGCGGATCCATGCCAGTCGGCTTGCGCGCGGACAGCCGGTAGCCGCAGTAGGGGCAGGTCACGTAATATGTGCCGACAACCTCTCCGCAGTGGGCGCATTCCACGTATCGGATCGTCTTGCTCATTCGGTTACCGCCTTCCGTGCGATTTCGAGCATTTCCTTGGCCTGTCTGATATATTCCTCATGGAGGCCGGGAATCTCACCGGCATAATTCCATGCGTCATCCTCGTCTTTCGCCGCGTAGCTATCGACGCCATCCCATTTGCAGCTGTTCCAGCAGAGCCGTTTCGCTACGGCCTCAATCTCAACGGCAGTTGGTGGAGCGGAACGTCCGGCCATGTACGCTGTACCGGCAAGCTCCCGAACCGTCTGGAAAGTCAAATCATCATCCATGCCACGCTCGTAGGCGTTGGCCTCGTCAAGCATGATGCTCAATTCGTCCTCTTTCCGTTCGCTTTGACCATGGCCCACAGGATTTCGCTTGCCGGACGCCGCCTGTATGACATGTCGTTGTATGACTGCACGTGGCCGAGAATCAGTTTCGAGCCGGTCGAATCGGGGGTAAGGATCGCGTTCACGCGCTCGGGCACCATCTTCTGCCATACGATCTCGTCGCACAGTTCCTTCGTGCAGACCAGGTAATTCTGGTCGCCGTAGAACGTCAGGCCGTTGCCGCTCGTGAAGTCGGCCATGCATGACTTGACCTCGTAGAACCCGAAGCAGCCTTTCTCCACGCTTGCTGGCACTGGCTCGCCGTTGATATTCCACGGTTTGAAGCCCACGTAGTCCACTCGCTTATCGTCAGGCGTGTTCCGGTCGAAATTGACCTCACTCGCCCAAAACGCGGTCTGATTCTTCAATCGTTTCTCCACCAGCTTGGACAGCATGGCAGTGGTATCAGCCCTGCTCATTCCGTGTCCTTCCAATGGTTTTCACGCCAGTCGGCGATTCTCTGACGGTCTTCGTCGGACAACCCCGCATGGCATTTGTGCATGATGTGACCGAGCGCGAAAGTGTAACCACGGCTCCAAGCCCCCGGACGGTCATGCGTGTAATGGTGTTCCAGGAGGAAACGGCAGTAATCATGCAGTTCGTCAATCGTCATTTCGCATCCTCGATTGGCTTGGTCTCCTTGTCGAATTTCGGGGAGAATATCGAGTCGGCATTGCCTAGCATCTCCCTGCAATGCTTGTATGCCTCGTCGTATGCTTCGAGACGGCCAAGAGCCACGTCATCAATCCATGGCGTGTACTGCTTGTACACCAGTTCCTCACGAGCCTCACGACCCTTCTCGCTAAGCCAATGAGCGAACTCGTACAGGGCTTCGTCACGATCTTTTGACATCATTCCTCGCTTTGATTTGGCACTTCGGACGGCATGGAGCCGGTGTAGCCGAGCATGGAACGGCAAAGCTCTAGCATTTCATGGAATGCGTTAACTTGGCCGTCATAGAAGTCTCGGTCGCTCTTTCTGCGGACATCGAATCTGGAAAGTCCGGCTTCATGACAGCGACTTTTCGCCCAGTCGATGATCTCGTTGAGCGTCTTGTCTTTTTCGGTCACGTTCGTAGCCATGGTTAGTGTTCTTCCTCTTCGATTCTGATGGTGATGTGGTAGACGCCTTTTTCGGTGCTTGGCTCGCCTAGCCGGTAGTCGGGGCCTATCACATAGTCGGCGTTGTCGTCGGGCCAGTAGCCTGACTGGGTGATGCCGTCGAGTATCGCCTTGACCATTGGCGCCGCGTTTTCCGGGTCGAAGCGTCCGTGGGTCAGTGGGTGGATGATGGCGGTCACATGCACCGGCCAATGCTCGGGCTTTTGGAGCTTGCCGCCGTTGATTAGGTTTCGGAAGGTGAGCAGGCTCATCGTCTTGACCAGCTTCTTCCTCCGGTAGGGCACCGCCCAGCTGCGGCTTCGGCGGTTCTGCGTCCACCACAGTGGCTTGCTGATGGCGAGGTCAATGTCATGCCGCATGGTCGGCCTCCTGTTCTTCGGCTTCGATTTCGCATTCAGGGCATGGGATGGGGCGCGCCGGATACAGCGCGCACCCATGCTTCGGGCATACCGGTTCCACGTCCGGTGGTTCAATCCATTCGCGCATCAGAATTCAGGCTCTACTGGCGCAGCCCACGGGTCGGCTCCCTGCGACTGCTGTTGCGCCTGCTGCGGCTGCTGATAGCCGCCACCGTTGGCGTTGCCGCCCTGGTATCCGCCTGACTGCATCTTCTGCACCTGCGCCGTCGCATACTTGAGCGATGGGCCGATTTCATCAACCTGCAATTCGATGACCGTGCGATTGGAACCGTCCTGCGCCTGATAGGAACGCTGCTGCAAACGACCCTGCGCGATCACACGCATGCCCTTCGCGAGTGAGCGGACGCAATGCTCAGCCAAGTCACGCCAAGCGCTGCAGCGTATGAACAAAGCCTGACCGTCCTCGAACTGGTTCGTGCTTCGGTTCCAGGAGCGCGGCGTGCTGGCGATCGTGAAGCTGGCAACGGATGCGCCGCTGCCAGTGGTACGAATCTCCGGATCGGCGGTCAGATTCCCGACGATCGTGATAACGGTTTCTCCGGCCATCAGAAGTCCTCCTCTTCCTCGGTAAGCGGCGTGATGAAACGAAACGGCATTCTTTCAGTCGGCGCGCAGTCCACGAGAGACTTCCAAGTCCTGGCTATGCCCAAATCGAGGATTCCTGTGTCATAGCTGACGAAAAGCTGCTTCCATGAATCGATGCAGTGCACCCATAAAGCGCCTTGCGCGTCACGGTAGATGCCGTCCTCGTCGGGCTCGGCGTCGACAAGCTGCCTCAGACAATCATCTTCAAGCTCACGCGCCATTCTGAGCCGATTTACGATCATCGCGGCATCGGCCTTCTCCACTGCCATCACTCAGCCTCCTTCACGTCGGCTTCGGTATCCTCCGGCGTATCCGCTTCCATGACTTCGGCGGTCACGTCATCGGCTTCGTCGGCGCTATCGTCATCGAGCACAGGTTGGAACACGTCGCCGTAGTCAGGTGTGATGTCATCGGCGGCGACGGCGGTCTGCGCCTGCACGGTCAAAGGCAGGTACGGGGCGGCGCGACGGATGGCGGTCTTCTTCGCCATGGCCTCGTAATCGGTCTTCCACGGGCCGAAATTGCCGCTCTTGCTGCGTGCCCTCGCCTGCTCGATCTCCTGACGGTTAAGGACGAGGAAGTAGTGTCCGCCGTCCTTGAAATGCGCGACCATGTATACGTGGGTCAGTTCGCCGGGGTTGGCGCATGGCACGTGGTGCAGCTCCTCGTTCAGACCATACGAGTATGAGAATTCGTCTCCCTGGTGTACGGCGCGGGCGCTGATGTCCACGAGCTGGCCGCTGCGTCGCGCCAAGTCGATCATGCCACGGTAGCCCATGATGAACGTGGCTTCCATTCCGCCGGATTTCTTGTTGTAGAAGGGAAGCACGTAGGCCCGTCCCAGTCCGTCAACGTTGGACGGTTCAAGGCCGAGCGCTGAGCAGGTCATGAAGCAGGAGAGCACGCTTTGCGGCGAGCATTCAGCCAGTTTCGGTGTCTTGTTGATCGCGCTGACGCACATCTGGTAGAGGCGGTCGGGGCTGATGTTGTTGCCGACGACGCTGGCGATGCGCGGCCAGCTTTTCCGCATCAGCATCTGGAGGTTCTTCTTCGGCGTCATTTCGACCATCTGCTGGCCTTGCGCCTGCTGTGCGATCTGTCCCATGATTATTGCTCCTTTTCTTCGGTGGCTTTGAATGCGAATTTGCGGTATGTGGCGGCTTTGACGGTGTATTCCTTGCGGGTCGTCGGCTTGTAGGTGGCTTGTAGGTTGCCGCAGCGCACGCCCGTATGCGAGCCGATGCGCAGGATGATCTGCTCCTGCAATTCCTTCTGAGTGGCCTTCATGTCATTGAGCATTCTGATGGCGCTCTCGTATCTTGCGAGCAGGCAGTAGAGGTGGTCATCGTCGCTTTCGTCCACGATGTCCGGCGTCGGTTCCGGGAACGCCTTCTGCACGTCACCGCCGGTCAACTGCGGTGGAGTGCCGGAAGTGACGAAATGCCAGAAGTCGGCTGCGGCCTTGTCGATCGCGGCCATATCCTCCACGTCGGCCTGGAACGGGATTTCTACCGGCTCGTCGTCTCCGATTGCCGCGTACACGACTCCCCATGTCCATCCGGTGACGAACGCGTAGAACTCGACCTGGGCCAAGTAGTATGGCGGGATTCGGAGGTTGCCGTCCTCGTCATGCCAGTCTCCCGCTCGACGGTTGCTCGCCGTTTTGATTTCGAGGATTCCAAAATCGCCGTTCTCTTTCTGCAGGATG
>ERZ809074.2034-NODE-2034-length-23645-cov-5.897033_pt1 | contig 23645 bp, 23 predicted proteins | sample MGYA00520795_ERZ809074 | MGnify/ENA primary metagenome ERZ809074 (study PRJEB31570, sample SAMEA3212989) | Homo sapiens | biome: human-gut; feature: human gut; material: fecal | place: Sweden | collected 2011 ...
GGGCAAAATATACCGCAAAGTGGGGCGTGCAGATTGCGGGAATGATTTTTCAGACTCGCTCCGGAGCCTGCCTGAAAAAGCTTCTGATATACTCAGAAATCCCCTGTCAGACAGGAGCCTGTCTCACAGAGGATTTCAACTTACATGTTTGAAAACTCATTTTCTCAATCTACAAAAAGGAATTATGCCTTGCACTCCCTGGCCAGTTTTTTCATCTCCCTTGCATTTTCCAGCACAGCGCCAGTGATCTGGGCACCCCCAAGAAGACGGGCCAGTTCGCGGATGGAGGCTTCTTCATCAAGGGGATGGATCTGAGTGGTGGTCTTGGTGCCTTCAACCTGCTTCTCGATCTCAAAATGGGAATCTGCCATGGCTGCGATCTGGGGAAGATGGGTAATGCAGAGCACCTGATGATGATGCCCGATCACTGCCATTTTCTCAGAAACCTTCTGAGCAGTACGTCCACTGATTCCCGTATCTATTTCATCAAAAATCAATGTTTCGATCTGGTCACGGTCTGCCAGGATTGCCTTCAGTGCAAGCATAATTCTGGAAAGCTCACCACCGGATACGATTTTACCAAGGGGCTTCAGACTTTCTCCCGGATTTGTGGAAATTTCATACTGGATTTCATCATAACCATTCTCTGTAAAACTGCTTCTTCTGGAAAACGTGATGGCAAACTGTACATCCAGGAAATTTAAGTCTTTTAATCCCTGGATTACCTTTTTCTCCAGCTGATGGCTGTATTCTTTACGAATTTCCGAAAGACGGCTGCAGGCCACTTCCAGCTTTTTTTCTGCCTTTTTCAGTTCTTCCCTGGAAGCCTCGAAAATTTCTTCATACTTCTGAAGTTTGTTCAGCTTTTCCTGCTGTTTTTTCTGGTATTCCTGGATTTCTTCGATACGCTGACCGTATTTGGCTTTCAGACCATTGAGCAGATCCAGGCGGCGCTCTGTCTCATAAAATACGGATTCATCAAAAGTCATGTCATCCATATAGGAGGACAGCTCCCTGTTAAAATCATTGAGCAGTCCGTCCACTTCGCTTAAGGTCTGGGAAAGGGATTCCAGCTGATCATCGTACTCTGTCACTCTGGAAAGCTCCCGAAGAGCCTCTCCCACTGCTTCCCCAGCTCCCTGTCCATCATATCCGGTAAGGGCATGGGCACTTTGCAGGGAATCGATAATTCTGCGTCCATTGGAGAGCTTTCGATACTGCTTTTCCAATTCTTCGTCTTCTCCTGGAACCAGAGATGCTTTCTCAATCTCATTGATCTCAAATTCCAGAAAAGCCATTTCCCGATTCTTCTGCTCTTCGTCCATATCAAGGGATTTCAGTTCTGCCTGACATTTCTTATATTCCTGATAGGCAGCTTTCACCTTCTCTTTTTCCGGAAAGATTTTCTCACGGCCATAAGCGTCCAGGATTTCCAGCTGTTTCTCCTCATAGAGAAGGGACTGGTGCTCATGCTGCCCGTGAATGTCAAGAAGACAGGCTGCAGCGGCCTTCATCTGGCTGACAGTGCTTGTCTCCCCATTTATCTTATTAATGCTCCTGCCGTCCATGATTTTTCTTGACATGAGGATCTGTCCGTCCTCCGGATAAATATCAAGTGCGGCAAGTGCTTCTTTTGCTTTCGTATTTTCAACCTGAAATAAAAGCTCTACCAGTGCATAGGGCGCATTTTCCCTGATCATGCTTCTGGATGTCTTTCCTCCCAGGATCAGCTGCATGGAACCGAGAAGAATGGACTTACCGGCACCAGTCTCACCGGTGAGGATATTCAGCCCTGGTCCGAATTCCACTTCAATTTCATCTATGAGTGCAAGGTTTTTTACGTGTAAATGTACTAACAAGGTTGACCTCCTTACGTTACTGTATATTCAAATGGACAGTAACTCCTTACTCTTTTCTCATACCCTTATAAACAGGTCTAAATGCCATATGTAATGTCAGGCAACGCTATGCTTCAAAGCCACACATGCCCTTCAGATAGCAACAATCGAGCAGGAACTCCCTGCCCGATCCACTTTATGTTCTCAGTCAGCTCTGAAACCCGATTGAAACTTCCGGTCATGCAAACTGTTTCCATTTTTATCTTCTGTTCAAAATACTGCCCAGCTTCTCCATGACACCCTCCGCCAGCTCAGAGCTTTTGCAGGCACACATAATCGTGTCATCTCCTGCAATACAGCCCAGGATTTCCGGCCATTTCAAGGCATCCAGAGCTGTGGCAACTCCCATTGCCATTCCGGTAACTGTTTTGATCACTACCAGATTCTGTCCAACCTCAATGGACACAACCGCATCATTTAACACTCTTGTATACTGGTCCCCAAGCCCTGGCTGTGTATCCTGCAGGATGGCATAGCGGGATTTCCCGTCTTTTCCTGCAACCTTGGTCATTTTCAGTGCACGGATATCTCGTGAAACCGTAGCCTGTGTCACCTTAAAACCGGCTTCATTCAATCTGGCTGCAAGCTCTTCCTGTGTATCTATGTCATATTCTTTTATCAGTTCGATAATTTTCTCATGTCTTGCTAATTTCACTTCTTAACCTCCCCTGCAAAGATTTTCTGCCCTGAAGTCTGTTAAAAAAGGCTGTCACTTACAATACCCCTTTTTCAAACAAGCTCTGAATGAACCTTTGCAACGCATTCTGAAAATGATATTATCAATAAAATTCCCATACTACGATCAATACTTATAATAATATTTGTATTCTGATGCATTAATAAAAATCAGCTATCCCTCATTTTTTGTCTCAACACTTCAACAAAACTAAGATGATTCAGCTTCAAAATCCTGGTTTTCACCTCTGCCTTTCGGATCACAATCTTATCTCCTGTGATCATTGGAATTTCAGAATCCCCATCAAAAGAAGCCAGTCCTTTTTCACAATCCTGGTGACGTCCCTCTCCCATTTCCACCGTGATCACATCCTCCGCTGGGAAAACAATGCTTCGGCTGTTCAGAGTGTGTGGCGCGATCGGTGTCATAATCGTCATCTCTCCACTTGGTGAAACAATAGGACCGCCAACAGAAAGGCTGTATCCTGTCGAACCTGTAGGTGTGGAAATAATAATTCCATCAGCGTTATAAGAGTTCAGATATTCGTCATTGACAAAATTTTTAAATCTTACAACACGAAGGGGACCTTCCCTTGCAATTACAATGTCGTTTAAGGCAATATCCTTGCCAATGACCCTGTCTCCCCGGTAAACAGTCCCGGAGAGCATCATTCTCTCTTCCACCTCGTAGACATCCTCCGTAAGCTTGTCAAGAGCCTGGTATACAGACTGCCTGTCCACCTCAGCCAGAAAGCCCAGATTTCCAAGATTGACTCCCAGAAGGGGAATCTGACTGCGCTTCTTATCGTGAGCCGCCTGAATGTCTCTGGCAGCCTGAAGAAGGGTTCCATCACCGCCAAGTACGATAATGCACTGTGTTTCTTCCGGAATCTTTCTTGGATCCGTATAGTGGAACAGACCTGCAGTCTGTCTTCCTGCAAGCTGAACTTCACAGTGTCCGCCTCTTTTTCCAAGATAATCCACTACCCGGTCTGTAAATTCCAGATTTTTATCTTTTTCATTGTTGGTTATAATATAAAACTTATTCATACCAAAGTCCTGTATCTGTTTACTGCCCCTGTAAGCAACAGCATTCAACTGCATACTATTTTTCTGCCGGTTTATCCAATGCTCCGTGTGCCTGTGCAACCACATCCTCCACTTTCACAGTAAGACTGTCCGGAACCTCCGTTCCCTCCGGTCTTTTCTTCAGATGCAGAAGATATTCAATATTTCCCTCTGGTCCTTTGATCGGAGAAAAAGAAAGATGGCATGGCTCGAAGGAAATACTCATGGCGAAATCCCTCACCTTCTCTATCACTTCCTCGTGTACAGCAGGATCACGGACAACCCCTTTCTTTCCCACCTTTTCCCTGCCAGCCTCAAACTGGGGTTTTATCAGGCAGACGATTTCGCCATCCTCTGTAAGAAGATTTCTCACAGGTCCCAGTACCTTGGTCAGGGAAATAAAGGAAACATCAATAGAGGAAAATGCAGGTTTCTCCTGGATATCCTCCGGTACCACATAGCGAATGTTGGTTTTCTCCATGCACACAACTCTTGGGTCGTTGCGAAGCTTCCAGTCCAGCTGGCCATATCCCACATCAATAGAATATACCTTCACACCGCCATTCTGAAGCATACAGTCTGTAAAACCGCCTGTAGAGGCGCCTACATCCATGCACACCTTCCCCTCAAGACTTACATCAAATTCATTCATTGCTTTTTCAAGCTTCAGGCCGCCGCGGCTTACATATGGAAGGGTGTTTCCTCTGACTTCCACTTTCACCGTTTCAGTAAACATGGAGCCTGCTTTATCTTCCTTCTGACCATCTACATAAACCTGTCCGGCCATGATATATGCTTTTGCTTTTTCTCTGGAAGGTGCAAGAGCGCGCTCCACCAGCATCATATCCAATCGTTTCTTCATTCTCTTATTCCTTCTGAATAGTTACCTGAAATTTTCTTTATCTTCTCTGCAATGGCATTGGCGCTAAGCCCCAGCTGTACCCTAAGACTGTCCACACCTCCATGAGGCACAAAACGATCCGGAATAGCCACTGGCAGCACCTGGATACCAGGATGATGTTCTTCCATATAACCGCATACCTGCTGTCCAAAGCCACCATTTTGCACATTTTCTTCTACTGTTACCACCAGGCTGTGATTCCGCGCCAGCTGATCCAGCAAAGCTGTATCTAATGGCTTTACAAATCTGACATTTACAAAGGTAGAATCAATTCCTTCCTTCTGTAATTCACTGCAGACCTCTGCACAGATCTCCACCATGCTTCCAAGTGCCAGAACTGCTACCTTACAACCGCTGTGAAGGACTTCACTTTTCCCCATCTCCACAGCTGTCTGATATTCCTGCAGCCCCTGATATGCATTACCTCTTGGGTAACGGATTGCTACCGGGCCATCCGCTTTCACAGCAAAGCGAAGCATTTCCTTTAACTCCCAGTCATTCTTCGGTGCCATCACTGTCATTCCAGGCATCATGCTGAGATAGGAAATGTCAAAATTGCCCTGATGTGTCTCACCATCTGCTCCAACAAGACCTGCCCTGTCCACTGCAAAGATCACATGAAGCTTCTGCATGCACACATCGTGAAGCATCTGATCCACAGCTCTTTGCAAAAAGGAGGAATAAATGGCAACCACCGGGACTACTCCGCCAAGTGCCAGTCCGGCTGCAAAGGAAACTGCATGCTCTTCTGCAATTCCCACATCAAAGAACCGGTCTGGAAATCTCTGGGAAAACTTTTTCAGCCCGGTACCATCAGGCATGGCAGCTGTAATGGCAACCAGCTTCTCTTCTTCTGCTGCCACCTGGCACAAAGCATCTGCAAACACATCTGTATAACCCGGACAGACCTTCTTCTGGGTTGGCTTTCCAGTCTTGATGTCAAACGGTCCGATTCCATGAAACATATCCGGATTCTGTCTCGCAGGTTCATAGCCACGTCCCTTTTCTGTAAGAACATGAACCACAACCGGTCCCTTCACACGCTTTGCCTCATTAAAAAGGCGCATCATCTGGCGCATATTATGCCCGTCCACCGGTCCAAGATAGGTCAGGCCCATATTTTCAAAGAGCATTCCCGGAATAAAAAGCTGCTTAATGCTGCTTTTCGTCCTTCTCACAGCATCCACCATAGCGGTTCCCACACGGGGAATCTTTTTTACCGCCTTATTCAAGCTCATTTTCATTCCGGTGTATGCTTCTGCAGTACGGATCGCACTGAGATAATTTGACATTCCTCCTACATTTGGAGAGATTGACATATTATTGTCATTTAAAACAATTATAAAATTGGTATCCAATTCGGCTGCATTATTCAGCGCCTCATAAGCCATACCGCCTGTAAGCGCACCATCGCCGATCACAGAAACCACATGATAATTCTCTCCAAGAAGATCCCTTGCATGCACATAACCAAGGCCTGCAGAAATAGAATCTGAGCTATGTCCCGCGTCAAAAGAGTCGCAATTGCTCTCCCCTCTTTTTGGAAAACCACTCAGTCCGCCTTCCTTGCGCAGGGTCTCAAATTCACCTTTTCGTCCGGTGAGGATCTTATGAGTATATGCCTGATGGCCTACATCCCAAATCAGCTTGTCATCTGGAAAATCCAGTACATTATGCAGTGCCAGTGTAAGTTCTACCACTCCAAGATTGGATGCCAGATGTCCTCCTGTCCTGCTGACGGATTCAATCAAAAAGCTTCGTATTTCTTCTGCCAGCTGCGGAAATTCAGCCAGAGGAATTTTGTGAATATCGTTGGGCTTTTTTATTTTATCCAGAATCATTTGTATCCTTCTTTCACTTCCTGCGTCCCACCAGCTCGTTCACCAGAGTAAACAGGAATTCATTTTTCTTATTCAGTCCTTCAAACAAAGTAACTGCCTCATCTGACAGCTTCTTCACCTGCTGTGATGCTTTCTCAATTCCCATAAGTGTCACATAAGTAGTCTTATGGTTCTTCTCATCACTGTGAATTGGCTTACCCAGCTCTTCCTCGGTGCTGGTCACATCCAGGATATCATCCTGGATCTGGAACGCAAGGCCGATATTTTTTGCTGCTTTTTCTACTATAGCAGTCTCTTCTTCCGCGGCACCTCCAAGAATTGCGCCTGTCATCACAGAGGCTTCAATAAGTGCAGAAGTCTTATTCTCATAAATATAATCAATCATCTCACGGCTCATAGGCTTGCCGTCATTTTCCACATCCACACTCTGTCCGCCAAGCATTCCGTAAAGTCCGGTCTTATGGGACATTACCTTCAGTGCCTGAATCACATGTGCCTGACAATCTGGTGTATCTGCCGTGTCAAAAGCTGTAAGCATCACTTCATAAGCATAATTGAGAAGTGCCACACCGCTAAGAACCCCCATAGCTTCCCCATAAACTTTATGAGTAGTAAGACGTCCTCTCCGGTAATCGTCATTATCAAGAGCCGGAAGATCATCATGGACCAGTGAATGGGTATGAATCATCTCCATTGCTGCCATAAAAGGATATGCCAGCTTCTCTTCTCCTCCAAACAGCCTTAAGGTTTCCAGGATCAGCATAGGGCGAAGGCGCTTTCCTCCTGCCAGAATACTGTAATTCATTGCCTGTGCCATAGTCTTCGCAAAACCTTCCTCTGCAGGAAGATAAGACTGGATCACTTTATTAATTTCTTCTGTTCTTTTTTTTAATTCATCTTGAAAATTCACCAAGGCTACCATCCTCATTCATCTGCAGCATTTTTTTCTCAACAGTATCAAGCTTATCATTACAATATTTCAGAAGCTCCATTCCCTGTTTATAAAGGCGAAATGAATCTTCCAGGGAGGTCTCACGGTCTTCCAGCCTTCCCGCCAGAACATCCAGCTCTGAAAAAGCCTCCTCCAGAGTTTTCTCTTCTTTTTTCTCATCAGCCATCCTTCCGCACCTCCGTCTTTATTGCTGCACACATTGTGCACAGAAGCCTTCTATTAGCTATGCACGATCTGCATGCTGACTTCATTTTTCACTGTCTGTATCTGCTCCGTAACTGCTGGCTTTTGTATTCTGTACAGACGCCTCTATTGTACCATCTGTAACATAAATCAGCAGACCATCCCCTTGTTTTACCTGTGAAACGCTTGTCAATGTCTTTCCTTCCTTATCAGAGACGTAGGAGTAACCCTGATTCAGCTTCCGAAGAGGAGAAAGACCGTGAAACCGTTCCAGATAGAGGGACAGTCTGTGTCTTTTATCTTTTATCTTTTGTTCCATGGCAGACTGGATTCGTTCCTGCACATCTGCCGCATACTGCTGACGGTCACGCAGACGGCTCTCTGGATTCAGATACTGAAGACGTGTTCCATATCTTTCCAGTTTTGCCCTGTTTACGTCAATTTTATTCCACACTGCCCGTTCCAGCCGTTCCTGATACCCTTGCATGGAATTCAAAAGAGTCCGGCAGTCAAAATAGGCGAGTTCTGCCGCTGCTGAAGGTGTAGGGGCACGAAGATCCGCCACAAAATCCGCGATGGTAAAGTCAGTCTCATGTCCCACTGCAGAAATTACAGGTGTATGGCACTCAAAAATCGCCCTTGCCACCTCTTCTTCGTTAAAAGCCCATAGTTCCTCGATAGAACCACCGCCCCGGCCTACAATGATCACATCCACGCCTGCCTCGTCCAGCATGCGGATACCACGTACAATACTGGCCGCTGCTCCCTCTCCCTGCACAAGTGCCGGGTAAAGAATACTCTGGATAAAAGGATTTCTTCGGGTGGAAACGTTGATAATATCCCGAATCGCAGCACCTGTAGGAGATGTGACAATCCCCACTCTGTGGGCAAATTCCGGTATGGGCTGCTTGTACTCCTGTGCAAACATTCCCATATCCTCCAGCTCCTGCTTCAACGCCAGGTATCTTTCATAAAGCGCACCAGCTCCCTCTAAAGTAATCTCCTTCGCATAGAACTGATATGCGCCATCTCTTTCATAAACATCTACTCTGCCCCCGGCTATCACCTTGTCTCCATCTTTCATGCGGAAAGCAAGACCTCTTCTGGAACCTGCGAACATAACGCATTTCAGTGTGCCGCCTTCGTCCTTCAAGGTAAAATAGATGTGTCCTGTGGAATGGTATTTACAGTTGGATACCTCTCCCTTTACATAAATATTCTGTAAAAAATAGTCCTGGGTAAACATGTTCTTCACATAGCGGTTTACCTGACCAACAGAATAGACATTATTCATTTTTATTTTCCGGTGCCCTGGAGCTTACATTGCGGTTGACAACTACCACCTTTTTGGAAGGATCCTTTACCTTGAAACCGGATTTCGGTCTTGCAGAGGTCTGTTCTTCTTTCTTAGAAGATGCCTTTCTTGCAGCAACCTTCTTATCCGGGTTGGCAATCTTTCCAAGGATTCCGTTTACGAATGCACCGGACTCTTCAGAACCGAAGCATTTCGCCAGTTCTACAGCCTCATTGATGGCAACTCCTACCGGCACTTCCTCTTTCTCATATTCAAGCTCATACACAGCCAGACGAAGAACTGTCAGATCAACACGGTTCATACGGCTTGTCTTCCATCCCATACTGATGCTGTTCAGCTTCTCATCAAGCTCATCTGTGTGGTTCATAATGTTCATATATTTGCGGCTGATATAGTCCCGGTCGCTCTCTTCCAGATTCTCAATATCAGCTAAATATAAAGCCAGCTGCTCTTCCATTTCTTTCTGTGTATTAAACTCGCTGATAAAAAGCAGCTTAAAAATATGTTCTCTCTGTTCCCTTCTTCTCATGTTTCCTCCTACTATCTGTAACTCCCGAAAATCCCTGCAAAGAAATGCCAGCTCACGCAGACATTCATAGAAAAAAAAGGAAAGGTTTACTTTCCTTTTTTCGTTTACTTGCTTTTTTCATTCTCCATATCTACGCTTGCAATATGAATATTGACATCTGCAACCTCAAGTCCTGTCATGTTCTCAATGGCTGCTTTTACTTTCTCCTGAACCTTCTTGCTGGTCTCAAGGATATTCATGCCATATTCAATATTCAGGGTAAGGTCAACGCTTACCACACTGTCAACAATTTCAACCTTAACTCCCTTGGAGAGATTCTTCATTCCAAGCTTGCTTACCAGCTCATTGGTAATATTACCTGCCATGGAGGCAACTCCGTCTACTTCTGTAGCGGCAAGTCCGGCGATAATAGTAACGACCTCATCTGCGATCTGAACCTCACCGATTCCCTCAATATCCTGTATTTTATATGTTGTTCTCTTCTCTGCCATGCTTACAAACCTCCTAGGTTTAATCTGCCGGCTGCCGGAAAATTCGCATCTTTCCACGAGGCCAGCGTCAAATCTGCCTTACGGCGTATTTACACGAAACGGATCATCCCACGCATCTGCGCAGTTCTATTTCTATCCGAGACTTTCTTTAATTATAGCAAAATGCGTCAAAAATGAAAAGAGTTATTTACTGAATTCTGTTAATATTAAATCCGGATTTCTGTCTTCTGTCATGCCCACACTCCATGCATTGATAAACAGAAGCAACGGATTGCCTTTCAGATCTGTAACCTTCTTCATGTCAGAAGTTCCGACGATCTTGTCCACCTGAATCTCATCCTTGTTCGCAATCCATCTGATGTGCTCATATGGCAGATTTTCCAGACGAATTTCCACATTATACTCGTTCTCCAGACGATATTTCAAAACATCAAACTGGAGCACACCAACAACGCCCACAATGATCTCTTCCATATTTCCGTAAAGCTCCTGGAAAATCTGGATGGCACCTTCCTGTGCGATCTGGTTAATTCCCTTTACAAACTGCTTTCTCTTCATGGTATCCAGAAGTCTTACCCTTGCAAAGTGCTCCGGTGCAAATGTAGGAATGCCCTCAAATGCAAATTTTTTTCCAGGCGTACAGATCGTATCTCCAATAGAGAAAATACCGGGATCAAATACACCGATAATATCTCCTGCATAAGCCTCCTCAACTACATGGCGTGACTCAGCCATCATCTGCTGGGGCTGAAGAAGTCTCATCTTCTTATCCCCCTGTACATGATAAACCTCCTGGGAGGCATCGAATTTGCCGGAGCAGATACGCATAAATGCAATTCTGTCACGGTGAGCCTTATTCATATTTGCCTGAATCTTAAATACAAAAGCAGAAAAATCATCGCTCATAGGATCAACAAGACCTGAGTCTGCCATTCTTGGAAGAGGTGACGTAGTCATCTTCAGGAAATGCTCCAGGAAAGTCTCAACACCAAAATTGGTAAGAGCGGATCCAAAGAACACAGGAGTCAGTTCTCCCTTACTTACCATCTCCTGATCGAACTCGGCACTTGCGCCATCCAGAAGCTCGATTTCCTCCAGAAGCTGTTCTTTCTGCTCCGGATCCATAACCTCAAGTGCATGAGGAGAATCCAGATCGATTTCCTCAATAGTTCCCTCCTTGGTACCTTTCTGGGTATCTGTGAAAGTAAGGATCTTATTCGTGTTGCGGTCGTAAACACCGCGGAATTTCTTACCGGAACCGATTGGCCAGTTAATAGGGCAGGTTGCGATTCCAAGCTCTTTTTCGATCTCGTCAAGAAGATCAAAGGTATCGTTGGCATCACGGTCCATTTTATTGATAAAAGTAAAAATAGGAATGTGTCTCATAACGCAGACCTTGAACAGCTTTCTGGTCTGTGCCTCAACACCCTTGGACCCATCGATTACCATAACTGCAGAATCTGCAGCCATCAGGGTACGATAAGTATCCTCTGAGAAATCCTGATGTCCAGGAGTATCCAGAATGTTGATGCAGTAACCGTCATAATGGAACTGCAATACGGAAGAAGTAACGGAAATACCTCTCTCCTTTTCAATTTCCATCCAGTCTGATACTGCATGGCGGGCCGTTGCCTTTCCTTTAACACTACCGGCCAGATTAATGGCTCCGCCATACAGCAGGAATTTCTCAGTCAGAGTAGTCTTACCTGCATCCGGGTGGGAAATGATGGCAAAGGTTCTTCTTTTTTCTATTTCTTTCGTATACTTCGACACGTTTAGCCTCCTATTTGAATTCTCTATTTCAGACACGCTCTAGAGCGTGTATTCTTACATTTTTGCAGCATTCCTATTCTAGTATAAGGACTGCTGCACTGTCAAGGGGGTATATCATGGATTTACTGTAGTATTATCACGGATTTACTGTAGTATCATCATCAATATCCACGGAAGTCTCCAGTGATTCATCTTTATTTACCAGTTCTTCCTCGCTTTCATTTAACGGCGTGATCACAATATTTTCCGGCGCAATTCCCGTTTTTCTTTTCACAATGTCTTCAATCTGAGCCCGTTTTGCATCTGTCAGATCTGCTTCCGGAACCACCACATCTGCCGTTTCTCCGGTAAGGTTTACGATCACATTTTCGAAGCCTTTGGCTTCCAGAAGAAGTTCTGCTGCCGACTCTTTTTCCGTCAGATCCGCCATGGAAACCATTGTGCTCACAGCCTCCTGCTTCTGGTCATCTCCCAGATCCTGGTTGTTAATAATAGCCTGCAGGTCTGCTTTATTCTGGGAACGGATCTGTTCTCTGGAAAGTTTGGCCTGGGCCGCAAAATCAGAAGCCGCAGTAAGTACAGCTTCCCCCGGCGTGCTGGTGGTCTGATCCTGCACATCCGTAAGGCTGCTATCCGCCCCGTTCTCATCCAGAAGGGCTGTTTCATCGGTCAGATCATAGTCTACATCCTCCAGAATACTGCTGCTGTCCGCGCTTGCCTCCTTATTTTTCAGGCCAAGATCTACATCTGCAAAATTCAGGTATCCTGCAACTGCGATCAGAACCGCCAGTGAAGTAATGATTACCTGGTTCTTTTTCAGAATCTTTTTCACTTTACCTCTCCTCATTTCATTTTCATTACTTTAATTTTATGGGCATCCAGCTGAAATAATGCCATAACTCCTTCTACAATATTCCTGGAAACCACAGAATTATCTGCTCCTTCCGCCGCGATCAGCACTCCGGTCACCGCCTGATTTCCGGAATCGTAGAAACTGCTGCTGTCTTTTTCTTCCCCCGTCATAAGGAGCACCCGCACTTTTCCCACTCCTTCTGTCTGGGATAAAAGATCTTCCAGTTTTTTCTCCAGAACTGTCCGTTCTGCATCTGTATTTTTCTCAGAAGAAGCTGAAAAAAAGGAACTGCTTTTTACTTCCGGGGAGCTATCCTTTTTATCGGATACCGGAAGTGCAATTACCGTAAGCAGAAGTCCCAGAAGGAGAAGAATCACCCATTGTCTGCTTCCCATTTTTCCAAGCAAGGACTTCACAGTTTTCTTCCCTGATTCCCCAGTTTGCTGCAAGTTCATCTTTTATCCCCCTCTCAAGCTCTCCATCTGGCACCTCCTTCGTCCACAGGCAGACTTTTAACAGCTCCCCTTCTATATGTACTTTGCATGCCGTCACTTCTATGCCTTTCTTTTTCAAAGATTCCGGAATATTTTTCTCAAGCTGCTCCTCCACACCTTTTTCCAGAAGGCTTTTCTGAAGATTTTCCAGATCAAGAGTGAGCCGCTTTTTTTCTTCCTGCTGGTAAAGGCTGGAAAAGCTTTCCGGCAGTGTCTTAGCTTTTTCCAGAATGGAAAGCATGGGAGTGATCAGCATAACCATCAGCAAAAGTCCCATAAAAAAACGCACATAACGCTGATATTTCCCGGTAGGCACCAGATGGATGAGCATAGTCAACAGAATATAAAATATGGCAAGGCATTTGATCCAGCTGTAGATGGCTTCTTTCATAATATATCACTTCCCGCATCCCATTTTGGTCCCATACAGTCATATGCTCAGGTTATTATGGTTCATTTCCGCTTACTGTTACTTTTATCCGCCTACAGACGCCATGAGAACTATAAAGGTAAGCACACACAGAATTTCCGCAGTCAGCATGATCCGCAGAAGCAGGGCACAGCCTTCTCCCATTGTGCCAAGGCAGCCTACGATTCGTTTGTCTGATACAGGCTGTGCCACTGCACCAAGGAAGCGAAAGCTAAGGGATAGGAGACCATAATGAATCACAGGTCCGGCTCCTGCAAGAAGCAGAACCACCACCGCCATTGCTCCAAGACAGTTTTTCACAAGCAGTGCCCCTGCCAGAATCAATTCTGTTACCGCATTTACGGCATTTCCCACAGCCGGAATCGCTCCGGCAGTTCTGCCCAGGGCAGTTCCTTTGATGGCATCCATGGCAGGCGCAACCAGCCCTCGTACCGCCTGAAGCCCAAGGACAGCCCCAAGCATGGTTTTCAGGCTCCAGTTGATCATAGTTTCCAGAAGTTCTGCCATCTTGCTTAACATATCCTCTTTGGAAAGATGGTTCACCATACAAAGAAGAACATACAGATTAGCCCCTGGCAGAATCAAAGTGAGAAGAAGCCATTCCACCAGCCACACCAGAAGAAGAACCCCCTGATAAAATACAGAAGCCGTGACAGCTCCTGATGCTGCTGAAACTGCCACGAAATAAGCAGGTGCCAGGCCTTTCATAAACTGAGTCATCCATTCCAGCTGTTTTCCAAGAGAAACTCCAAGCTGCTGATAGCTGTTCATCAGAATGGTAAATAATAAAAGATATACCATGTAAAAACTTACCTCTCCAATCTGGCTGTTTTCAAATACCTCTGCAAAATTTGAAAAAACAGCAGCTGCCAGCACCAGGAGAAGAATGCGAAAAAAATTAGCCCGTTCTTTTTCCAGCCGTTCAAAAAAGAGGCTGCGCAGAAATTGCTGCACCGCCTCTTTTGAAAATACTGTTTCGCCGTTTATCATGTTTTTTAATGCTGTTCCTATGGAGAAGCTGTCCTCTCCCAGCATTTCATCCATTAAAGTTTGTACCTGTTCGAAAGACATGTCAGAAACCAGCTGCTCCGTAATGCCCTCAGAATCAGCGGAAGCTGCACGATAGCCAATACCTGCTGTTACCGTTTTCTCCGTTGTCTCTTCCTCTGTTTCGACTGCTGTTTCACCTGTAAAACTCTCTGCTTCCATGTTCTCTGCGTTTACATTTATTTTTCTGGTTCCCATCAGAATCCATACTGCAAACAACAATGCAGCAATTACCTGCCATTTTTGTTTTTTTCTCCAGAACCTCATACCATGAACTCCTGAATCGTCTTCAGAAGTGCCATAAGCACCGGCATGCTCAGCACCATCACCGACAATTTACAGAACAGCTCGATCTGAGCCGCTGTTGTGCTGTAGCCTGCATCTTTACAGATTCCGGAGGCAAACTGGCCGATGTAGGTAATTCCGATCATTTTTACCAGTGTGGAAATATATTCCGTGTCCACTGGAAGTGTCTCCTGGATTTTCCCCAGAGATTCAAACAGGTAATAAATTTTCCCCACAGCAAGTCCCATGATCACAAGACCAATTCCAACTGTAATAAAACAGGCGTATTCCGGTTTGGTTCCTTTCATAAGAAATCCAAGAATAACACCGCATACGCCTAGTAACGAAATCTTTATAATGTCCATTTTCCACCTCCTGAACACAGGTGACAGGATATTGGTGAATCAGATCACAATTCAAATAATTTTTTTATGCTGTCAAACAACTCATAAATATATGGTACGATCCAGAAGAGTACCACAAGGAGACCTGCCAGGCTGACTAAAAAAGCCTGTTCCTCTCTGCCGCTGTGCTTCAGAACCTGAGAAAGTACGGAGACCAGAATCCCCACAGCAGCTATTTTGAAAATAATACTGACTTCCAAGGGGGCCTCCTTTCTTACCGTTATCTGCCTTACATAACCGTTTTCCAGGCAATTTTTCCAGATATTATATGAAATTACCACAACAGGACTGCCAGCAGAATTCCGCCCAGAATTCCCATGCTCTGATATGTTTTCTGCTGCTTTGGCATAGCACTTTTCAGAGTCTTTATCCTGTAGCCTAGCTCCTCCTCCAGAAGTGTCAGCTGTGCCACCTGCATTTCCCTGTCCAGATATCCCAGTTTTTCACCCAGAGAAAGAAAGCTTTCCCGCTCTTCCTCTGAAAGTTTGTAAAGGGGAAGCAGTCTTGCCGCGCATTCCCTGAAAATCTCATCAAAGGTAATTCCCGACCTCTGCTGAAGCCATCCTGCAGTTTCTTTGAGAAAAAGCCTGTACTCTCCTGGCATTTTTGCTGCAGCATCAAGAAAGGCATCTTCCAACGTCGCCCCTGTGCAGCGGATTTCCCCTTTCAGTAACAGAAGAAGCTGAGCCAGTTTTTCCAGAATTTTCAGTCTGGCTGTCAATTCCATGCTTTTACACAACCCAAGACCTGTTCCGGAAAAAAGGATCAGAATGATTCCTGCTGTTTTCAACAAGGCCTCCCGTTTCTGTCATAAATTCCAAGTATGGTTCCCGCATGTTCTCCCTTGTCCAGGAAAATATACCGTTCAAACACTCTTCTTCTCACCAGCCTTTCAAAATAAGGCTGATGGATCACGTCCTCAATGGAATTTCCATGAGCGGTGGCGATTACTTTACATCCACTGTGAATCACAGATTCCACAGCTTTAAAGTCTTCTTTCCGTCCCAGTTCATCTACGGCCACAACTGCCGGAGACATAGAACGGATCAGCATTTCCATCCCTTCTGCCTTTGGACAGCCGTCCAGCACATCCGTACGCATACCAAGGTCATTCTGGGGAACTCCCTGATAGGAACCGGCAAGCTCACTTCTCTCATCTACAACGCCAACCGTTACCCCCGGCATTTTTTTCTTTTCCTCACCATTGCTCAGCTGACGGATAATATCCCGAAGCAGGGTTGTTTTCCCCCCTCTTGGCGGAGAAACGATCAAAGTATGCGCTACCCAGTCTTTTTTGCGGATATAGGGCATCACCTGGTCTGCGCAGCCTACCACTTCGTGAGCCAGACGTACATTTATACAGGAAATATATTTCATTCCCTGGATCTCATTGCCGTCAAGAATCACCTTTCCGGTAACACCTACCCGATGACCTCCCTGAACAGTAAGAAACCCCTGGCGCATTTCATCTTCATAGGAATAAAGGGAATAACCACTTATATATTCCATGGTTTCCTTCAGATCTTCCCTTGTCACCACGTATTTGCCATCATGGTCGGTAAGGAAACCCTCACCTCCGTCATAGGTGTAGAACAGCGGTCGTCCTACTCTTAACCGTATCTCATATATTTTGTCATAATCAAGGTTTGCATTCATCAACAGTCTGCGGATATTGCCCGCAAACAGGTTCTGAATCTGCTCTGCTTCTATGTTGTATCACCTCTCAATTTTAATATATGTGGACAATCCCGGATTCATTCTTAAATAAATCCACCAGATTTACAGGCTCTAGAGCGTGTTTGAAAAATCCTTCTAATACTGGCTCACATTACTCTGTATGCTCTGCTGGTATTCTTCCATTCTGGGAAGGCTCAGTTTTAAAACCCTGTCCACAATATTCACAGACGCTGAACTATATGCATAAGCAGCGGATTCAAACAGCACGTACAAGTCATCCCCATCCACAAAAATCTGTTCGATTCGTTCCGGAAACCGATAGCTGACAGCAGAATTTTCATCTACATAAAGCCTTTTATCGGATTTCTCATAAAATACCACTCTGGAAGGCAGAATTCCAAAGGAATGAGACAAAAGAAGCTTGTCGTTATAAAAAGCCATTCCCTGTGCCTGTTCGGAAATGGTGGAATAATCAAGGGGAACTGCCATCCCAAAGTTCATTCCCAGACCTTCATCCATAGTATTTATCAGGTTTCCCTGATCATCTACTGCATATCTTGCAATTGCACTGTCTGTATATTTTGTAAAGCAGCCAACGTATAGACACCCATCATAAAAGGTCATAAAGGAATCACGGACGATTCCGTAAAGGCTGGCTATCTGGTTGGTCGCGATAGGATGCCTACCCGCATCATAGTCATAATTTTCAATGGATTCCATGGTAAGACTCACTGCCTGGGCAAGCTCCTGCGTATTTGAAGAATACCACAGAATCTGATGTTCACTGTCATACGCCAGACCGCCAACATGTGGCTGTCCGGGCAAAATAATTTCTTTTATAAAACGGTGCGATTCTTTATTAATCATATAGATCACAGAGTTATGCTTTTTCGCATGACAATAGGCACTTACAAAAACATAATCCTCTGTTACTGCCAGACCCTGCGGTGTCATAGTGGTACACATGGCCGGCATATCACCTTCACTGGTAAGAAGGGTTCGTGTTGCTTTCAGACCAGGAATAATATAGGTTCCGTATTCCCGCTCTTTTTTCCTGTCTTCAAAGGCAAATGCCATCAGCTCTTCTTTCTGGGAAAGCATCTGGATCTGTCCACGAAGAGTATAGTAAGCCGCTTCCTGATTGGTGGTTTTCCTCTTGGTGGGCGGCTCATTTCTGCCTCTGTATATAAAGGCATATGCCAGATAAGATCCCACAATGACCAGAACCATGATCAGGATCCTGAGCCAGAAAATGCGGTTTCTCCATTTCATCTTTTTCTTCATTTATCTGCACTGCTTCCGCAATAGTACTCTTTTGGTAACTGTTCCGTACCTTCACAATTACATGCTTTACAATTGCATGCTTCGCGATACACAAAAAATCATGCTTTCCATGATTTCACGCCGCAATTCCCGGGCTTTCTGTGAACTGTGTTCACAAAAACAACCTCGCGGAATACTGTCTCCTGAATAGTTACCTCTTTTTTTGTTATAATTTCACAACAGACATCATTATACTTTATCAGGTTTACGTTTACAAGAGGAAATTAGAACAGCCCGGTTTCTTCCAGAAACCGTGAAGGGTCACGCTCTTTATCGTACTGACGGCGCACATAACAGAGCATAAGTTCTTTCTTTGCCCTGGTCATGCCTACATAAAAAAGCCGGCGTTCTTCTTCCAAAGACTCTGCCAGAACCGCTTTTTTATAGGGAATGCTCCCTTCGTTTACATTCATAATATAAACTTTATCGTATTCCAGCCCTTTTACCGCATGAAGGGTGGAAATTACAATCCCTTCCCTTTTCGTCTCCTGTTTTTTCGCCTGTTCGACCAGCTTCTTTGTGTAATCCTCTATATAGTTTTTCCACTCTTCCAGGGTTTTCATGCCTTTGGCACTTTCCTGTATGCGGTCAAGGACCTCAAGTAGCTCCTCTGGACGAATTTTACGGTACTGGGCATATTCAATCAGATACTGCTCGTAGCCCATTCCTTTTCGGATAAAATTCACTGCAGCATAGGGTGCTAAAGTGGAAAGAATCCGAAGATGTGTTTCCAGTGTGGTAATCCTGTCGCACATCCAGTCTTTATCTTTATAGAAATCTCTCAATGCAGAAAATGAGATTGTGGTCTGAGTCAGGGCATCCCTTGCTATATACCGGTTGGGGCGGTTCATGATTTCCAGGAAAAGCTTTCGCGTCCTGTCTCCTGCTGCCATTTTCAGATATGCCATCAAGTTTCTGCTGATCCAATGCCGGAACAGATTGGGCAGCTGTTCTTTCATGGTAAAAGGAATCTGGTACTCCATCAAGGCTCCAACAAGCCCCTCTGCCTCCTGATTGGTACGAAAAAGCACTGCAGTATCCTCCAGATTCTCTCCTGCCTCCAGCCGCTTCTTCAAAAAGGCGGCAATCTTCACATACTCTTCTCTTGGATTGTCAAATTCCATCACCTTCACAGGTTTTCCCTGCTCATTTGGCGTAGACAGCCTCTTCTTAAAGCGGATCTGGTTGCAGCCCACCACATTCATGGCTGCCTGAAGTACATTTTTCGTACAGCGATAATTAATGTCCAAAAGAACCGTTTCTGCCTTAGGATAATCTTTGGTAAAGTTCAGCATGATCTCTGGCTTGGCGCCACGGAAATGATAAATAGACTGATCATCGTCTCCCACTATGAACAGGTTATCCCTGGGCTTTGCCAGCATCCTTACAATATCATACTGGAGATGGTTGATATCCTGAAATTCATCTACCATAATGTATTGGAATTTGTTTTGCCATGCCGCCAGGATATCTTTTCTCTTGACAAAAAGTTCATAGCAGCAAAGAAGCATGTCATCGAAATCCAGTTTTCTTCTCTGACGCAAAGCCTTCTGATACCCATTATAAATCTGGCGGAATATCTCATCCGGGCAGCAGGAAGAATAATAGTGATCCAAGGAAATCCTCCCCCCTTTTACCACGCTGATTTCCTTTGCCACATCCTCCTGGAAATCTCCCTCCTGCGCTAGTTCCTGACCAAATTCCAGAGTCATTTCTTTTAAAATGGCATATTTTTCTTCTTCTGACAAAATATTGCCGGCACCAAGTCCATAAGCCTGCTTCAGAATTCCATAAAAAACACCGTGAAAGGTTCCGAAGGTAACAGCCGTGGAGGTCTGTCCGGTAAACTTCAGAAAACGCTCTCTCATCTCTTTTGCTGCAGCCCGGGAAAAGGTTACAACAAGAACAGAGGACGCCGGTATTTCCCCCTCACCAGTCATATATGCAGTTCTTTCAACGATCACTGAAGTTTTCCCCGAACCGGGGCCTGCCAGAACCATCATAGGTCCTGACAGGTGGGCGATTGCCCTTAATTGAGATGGATTTTTCTTCATAATTGAGACAGATTCTTCATTACAGATTCTCAAGCTTCTCAATTGCAGCTTTCACACGGCGGATTGTCTCATCCTTGCCAATGATCTCCATGATCTCGGTAGCGCCTGCCGGTGTCATCTGCTTACCTGAAACAGCTGTACGAAGAGGCCACATTACATAGCCGTTCTTGTAACCTTTCTCCTTGACAAATTCACTTAAGGAAGCGAACAGCGGATCATTGGTGTAATCCTCCTGAGCTTCCAGAAGCGGAAGAACTTCTTTCAGAACTGTAAGAGAAGTCTCTTCGTTTGTTTTCATTTTCTTATGGCAATACATAGATGCATCATACTCCGGAACTTCCTGGAAGAAATCAATCAATGCCGGAATGTCAGGGAAAGTTTCGATTCTGGTCTGAACCATTCCTGCAATTTTCTTAAAGTTAAAGTCTCCCTTCAGAACTTCCTTCATGTATGGAAGTGCTCTTTCATAAAATACTTCCGGATCCATTTTCTTAATATACTCGCCATTCATCCAGCGAAGCTTGTTAATATCAAATACAGCCGGAGATTTATTAATGTGATGATAATCAAATTTTTCAACCAGTTCCTTGAGACTGAAGATCTCGTTATTATCTGCCGGACTCCAGCCCAGAAGTGCAACATAGTTTACAATTGCCTCGGAAACAAATCCCTGATCCAGAAGATCCTCATAGGAGGAATGTCCGGAACGTTTGGACAATTTGGCGTGAGTTTCATCCGTGATCAGCGGACAATGTACATAAACCGGAATATCCCAGCCAAATGCCTCATAGATACGGTTATATTTCGGGGAAGAGGAAAGATATTCATTGCCTCGTACTACATGTGTGATTCCCATAAGATGATCGTCTACAACGTTAGCAAAATTATAAGTCGGATATCCGTCAGATTTGATCAGGATCAGATCCTCAAGCTCCTCATTGTTTACTGTAATATCTCCGTAAATTACATCATGGAAAGTGGTAGTTCCCTCTGTAGGCATGTTAAAACGAATTACATGTGGCTCTCCGGCATCCAGACGGCGCTGAACTTCTTCCTTGGAAAGCTTCAGGCAGCGTTTGTCATAAATGGAAATCTCCTTGCCTGCTACCACACGCTTCATGCTCTCTAATTCTTCCTTCTGGCAGAAGCAGTAGTATGCATCGCCCTGGTCTACAAGCTGTTTGGCATATTTCATGTAAATCCCCTGTGCCTGGCGCTCGCTCTGTACATATGGGCCATATCCACCGTCCTTATCCGGACCTTCGTCATGAATAAGACCAGTCTTCTCCATAGTACGATAAATAATATCTACAGCGCCCTCTACATAGCGCTCCTGGTCTGTATCCTCAATACGGAGAATAAAATCTCCGCCTTCATGCTTTGTAATAAGATATGCGTATAACGCAGTACGTAAATTTCCAACATGCATTCTGCCTGTAGGGCTTGGTGCAAATCTGGTTCTGATCTTAGTCATGTCTTCTCTATTCTCCCTGTTTATTCTTTCTTATCTTCTGCTGCCATTCCGTGATGGCAACTGCCTTTTCACATTATATACCTAATCCATTCAAAATGTCTATAGAAAAAATCCCCCTGAAGCCCAGCCTCAGGGAGATCGTTACGTTCACTCCGTTCACCGTAACGCGCTTCGCGATGCACAGAAATCATGCATTCGCATGATTTCGCGCTGAAATTCTCGGGTTTTCTGTGAACTTTGTTCACAGAAACACCTCGCAGAATATTACCAGTGAACAGTAGCGGGAGATCATCATCTGCGAAAAAAATTAAGCATCGATTCCTTTATCTCTCAGATAGTCGATCACATCACCAACTGTGTTCAGTTCTGTAAGCTCTTCTGCCGGAATCTCGATGTTGTACTCATCTTCCAGAGCCATAACAAGCTCGAAGAGGTCAAGGGAATCTGCTCCCAGGTCATCCTTGAAAGAAGTATCTGCTGTAATTGTCTCTGCGTCGCAGTTAAGCTGCTCTGCGATCATTTCACTCATCTTTTCTAACATTGCTCATTCTCCTTTAATAAATATCTCGAAAACCGGCTTCCATCAGCCGTATGTCATACACTGCGGAAAGTATATAATCTGCTGGCTCATTTGTCAAGAGAATTATAGGATAAATTCCGGCTCCTGGAATTTAATCTGTCTGGCCACACTTAAGGCCAGTCCCATCTCTGCCATCAGGAACAAAATGGAGGTACCTCCATAGCTGATAAATGGCAATGTGACACCTGTGTTTGGCATGATGTTCAGTACAACGGCCACGTTCATAATAACCTGCAAAGCGATATGTACAAAAACACCGCTCACAAGCAGGGAGCCAAACATATCCGGTGCATTCTGTGCAATAAAAAATAATCTGTACAGCAGATAACCAAACAACGCCAAAACCATGATTGCGCCAAAAATCCCAAGTTCTTCACAAATAATAGAAAATATCATGTCATTCTGTGCCTCAGGCACACTTCCAAGCTTCTGAATACTGTTTCCAAGACCTCTGCCAAAGAAACCTCCTGAACCAATTGCATACAAAGCCTGCAGAGTCTGATAGCCATCTCCGCTTGCATAATCCTCCGGATGAAGCCATACCTGAATACGACGTAAACGGAAGTTAGAGCTCTGATCCATATGGGAAAGACTGTATACCAGGATTGCCACCAGAATAACTGCAACAACTGCAAGGATAACAAATGGTTTTGTTTTTGGATGTGCAATAAACACCAGACCTACGGTAATCCCAAAAATAATCATAGCAGTACTCAGGTTATCTGTAAACACATAGGCAAACAGAGCCTGAATGCCGCCCATTCCCAGCAGTACCATAGTAGCTTTCAGGGTTTCCACTCTCTTTCCCATCTTGACGATCAGATAGGACAATGTGATGATCACTGCAATCTTTGCAATCTCCGCCGGCTGAAACTGTACCCCTAGCTTCAGCCATCTTCTCGCTCCATGAGAGGTGACTCCCAGGGGAGTCTTTACCAGCACCATGAGAACAGCGGCTGCTCCATAGATCAAAAACGGAAATTTCGCCAGAATATGATAATCAAAATAGGACACTATAATTGCCAGCACAAGACAGCCGATACTGTACATTGCCTGTTTTTTGAAATAGAACATATCGTCCCCTTCATTAATCTGAGCCATGTAAGAGCTGGTACTGTAAAGCATGATCAGACCAAAGCACATGATCAATATGATTACTGCGACCAGATTAAAATCATAGTAATCTGATTTTGCCTTTTTCATTTTGATCTTGGACTTATAGTCAGGACCTGCCTTTTTCTTTCCTGACCGGATACTTGCTTTTTTCTTTTTCGCAATATCCACTTTATCACCTTTTTCTGTTCATTTTTATATAAACTCTTTTATTTCCTTAATTGTTTTTCATTATAGCAGACTCTTTTTGCAGGTGCAACCAAAAGGTGCTGTTACTCCGTGAAC
>ERZ809074.2039-NODE-2039-length-23613-cov-56.195730_pt1 | contig 23613 bp, 34 predicted proteins | sample MGYA00520795_ERZ809074 | MGnify/ENA primary metagenome ERZ809074 (study PRJEB31570, sample SAMEA3212989) | Homo sapiens | biome: human-gut; feature: human gut; material: fecal | place: Sweden | collected 2011 ...
TGAGAGATAGCTCCGCCAAGAACTGAGATGTTTTTGGATGATTAGTGCCATTGGTACCATGTTTTGGTATGATTTGGCAGCGAACAACTATCGGAATAGGTAAAAATGACTCAATCTTTGATTATATGGAAAAACATGTAAAGGAATGGTTGAGCATAAAATGCTTCGCACAGCCAAAACTCACAAATCAAGAAAATGCAATGCTTCTATGGCAACAAATTGACGATGACTAATGATGACCGAAATAACAAAAAAAAATGAGCAGCCTAAACAGGTTGCTCTTTTCTATTTTCAAAACATTGTTTCAAAAATAATTACCTGCATATCTTGAAGTGAAACCAAAAAAATTCTGGGAAAAATTTTCATAAATGAACAATAAATCAGAGACGATTATCCACAAGGAAATTGTCGCAAAAGTTGCAAATAATTGCGACAAAAAAAGATGCAAAAAAATTCTGGGAAAAATTTTAGAAATGGGCTTATAATTAAAGCCAAAAAAATTCTGGGAAAAATTTTAGAAATAGGCCTATAATTAAAACCAAAAAAATTCTGGGAAAAATTTTTCAGAAAATTTAGTTAAAGAACTGTCACGCTGTTTTTTAACACACTTTAACACTCCCCCTCGGAGGGAGGTCGTAGTGGGGGGAGTACCCCTCCCCCCATATGTTCCACGTGGAACAAGTTAAAAATCATTAATGTTTCATAATATTTGTTAAAGTAATTATTTAACAATTTTTAGTCTTTATTAGTTGACTTTAACAATCATTAATTTATATAAAAAAAACCGACTACCTTGCTTGATAGTCAGTTTTCTATGTGTTAATTATGCTTAACGATTTTTGCGGAATGTTAAATCATATCTCTCTATGTGGTCAATGTGTCTATTATAGTAATCAAATACTTTGTGCATATCATCAAGATGTATGCGTAACGTCTGGTGCTCCTCTGGGCAGCGGCATAGGAATGTATCTCCGTTATCAATCAACTCAAATCGGTTGATAGGCCTAGTTTTGCTTGCAAACTCCCCAACAAATATTATGCGCTTTAGTTTGTCAAGTTGCTGACCTGTCAATCTAATGTAGTTTTCTCCGTTGTCCACCATCAATAAATGTGTGTTACGCTCAATTGACACTGAATACTTAACGCCTTTTTTGCCTACAAAATTATATGCCATAATTGTATATGCAGATAGGTATATAAGGTTTGTCAAATAGCGACCTATACTTATTTCTAAACTGCAATGCAAAGGTATGTATATTTTTTGATATACGCAAATGTTTTATCAATTATTTTTGATTGATTTTAATTTACTTGATATAAATCAATTCTATGATAATATATTTACAAACAACAAAACTGCATCAAATACAACATAGTAATGTATATATGCTTCACTTATTTATTAGGCATTTATTTTGCTTTCTAAGCGCATCAAATTGCATTGGTGGTGTAGTTGTAAGGTAGGAAGATAAAATGCCGTCAAATCGCTTTATTTGGGCTTGTACGGCAATATGTTTGTGTGAATGGCGGTGTATATATACAAAAAAACCGACCACCCTTTATAGGTAGTCGGTTGTGTGTGGTGTGTTACTTGCTTGCAGCGGTGGCAGCGGTGGCGAGTGCAGCAGTGGTCTCGGTGTCATATTCTACGTGCCTATCACCTTGTGTGATGCTCCTCACGTTTTCCAACTTTACGACCTTGTATACCCTCTCGTGGGCTGCATCCACACCAGCAGCGATTTGTGATGACGATTGTGTGCTGCTCTTTGCCTTGAACCATCTTTTTATATCGGCAAATGTCTCGCTATCCTTGCTAATAGGCTCTCCGTCTATGTAGTAGGTGGTATCTACCTTAGAGCCTTGCATCTCACTTACTTGTATTTTCAGGTAGAATTTTGACTCCGTCTTTTTATCGATTTCAAAAAAGTCGTTATAGTATTTGTGCCAAGTTTCCTTAGCCTCAAAAGTTGCGGTGCTGCCAGACGCGATTGCCGCATTTTGACAAGCATTTGAATAGTCAACACCGAGACACCAGCCACCATAGGTTTCTACCTTGGTGAGTCTACCTATGTAAGGATTGCGGTTAGCACCGCGCCCCTTGTTCATTGAATCATCGCAATTCTTAGCGATGACGATTGTTGTGTTGCATCCCTTACTAAAGAGGTTACTGATTTCGTTGACTTTAGCCAAATCGGCTGCATTAATGATTGTTGTCATAATTGATAATTGTTAATTTTTAAGCATCTCGACACTATGTCTTGATTTCTGTTTGCAAAGGTATATATAATTTTCGATATATGCAAGTGTTTTGATGATTATTTTCAATTAATTTTAATTTACTTGATATAAATCAATTTTATGATAATATCTTTACAAAAATATGGTATTATATATAATATATGCGTATTGTTATTGTAGGCGTGTGTTGTATGTGTGTTATTATCATCATATACGCATATTAAGCGTGTGTATGTGGTGGTATATATTGCAGTAATAAAATGCCCACACTCGGTATGCTGTCTTGCTTGTGTGCTGTCATACTTTGTGTGGGCGGTCAATTATCATTATGGCATTTTATCTCAATCAGTCCAAAACTTGCTTTTTTTAAGGCGTCTAACAAACTTTTTCTCGTTGTCGGTATAGTATGTATCATCCTTGTCAAGTAGATATGTCATTGCCACTATACCAACAAAAAATGTAGCCGAGATTATGATGACGTTGATATATCTATTATCATTTACAATGCAGACAAGCAATGATGATGCGAGCAAGGCAAATAGTATATAAAATCTATTAATCATATTTTTTTTTTAATTAAGTTAAACGTATATATGTATGCGTGTGTGTGTGGGTGGCACAAGTGCCTATGGGTACTTAATAAAGTACTTTTATTACACTTGTGCCTATCTTACTTATACAACCCTTTTGAACAAAGTAATACTTGTGCTTGATGCTGTCAGTATGTATGTATAGTTGTTGTACACTACATCTTCGCCACTATTGTTAGCCTTGCCGTCAATCACCATTTGGTATGGGTATGGGTCAATGTTGCTTGTTGGTAGTGTTTACTTTTTTCTTTTTTTTTCTTACTTTCGATATATACGTTGTCGTATATATGCCAATACGACCAGAGCTGCGCATCGTAATTGTAAGTGGCAGGCAATTGCTCTCCATCGTCAGTCGTAATAGTAATCGTGTCGTCATTGTTGGTGACTGAGATTTTCTTGATGCTCACGCTTTCGTTTCCAAACGCAATTCTTGGCAATGCGTTATGTTTACCGAAGTCGTAATACATTGAGCCGTCATCAAGAGTCACACCATATCTACGTATTGATGAAATCAAGTCTTTTTTTAGGCTAGTCATCATATCGTAATAGTTTTCAGGTGAGTTGCTAAACTCAACTGGTGTAATCTCATCTGCGAAGAAATAGTCACCGCATACTCTATAAATCATTTCCTTTCTTTTGCCTATCGACATATGCATATCGTCAATCACGCCATCTCTCAGTGTAAATTCGTTTTCACCTATTACTCTAAGACCTAATTTAAGTTCATTTTCCATTTCTTTTTTATTCATAATTCAAATGTTTTAATTGTTTATGCTTGCAAAGGTATGTATAATTTTTAAGACTACCAAAACAATTACATTATTTAACACAAAAGTTTTCCTGTAATTACATTCCTGTCTTATTCCATATTGCTTCTGCTATATCGTATAGTTCAGTAGCTGCTGCGTTAGTTATTTTGTATTCATCTTCATCCTCTGTGTCAGCATATATATCATCGTCTTTAAGATATATACGCTTTACCTCGCTATATGGGTTTATATTGTAAAAACCGATATACAATATAGTTACTTCAAAGTTAAGATATATTTCATTATTTGGTAATGAACTCAATCTATCCTTGATATAATCAACGCTCACATTGTACAATTCGTTGTCAGCGTTTTTCCAGTCGTTGAAAGACTTTCTAATATTTTCTATTTCTGCCATAACTTATTGCCAAGTTGTTATTTTATATGTTGAGACTATCTCTAACATTTCTAAGTGCAAAGGTAAGTAAAATATTTGAAACAACCAAATTTTTCAGTATTTTTTTTCAATCTTTTTTTTTATGCCATATAATTTGATTAATATATTATATATAATTCCAATTGATTTGCTTGATATACCTTTTATTTTGCATCTAAGAGCATCAAGTCATATATGTGGCATAGTTGTAAGGTTATTGTATAACACGCCCGTAAAACGCTTTATTTGGACTTGCATTGACATATAAAATATTTATTTCCAACTTTAATGCAATTTTCGGCAAAATACCAATGTCTTCCATAAGCATAATGATTTGTGTTTAGTTTGCATTTGCTTTGTATTAAATCTGCTTTTTTTCCTTTTTCTTTTCTAATGTTTTCATGGTATGCAATAAACTCATCATTTGTTGAAAATTCTATTACTGGTAACAAATGTTTTATTGTTGGTATTTCCCACTTGATTTCCTTTAGCCATCCCTTACTTTTGCAATAATGATAAATTTTACTATCATTTTTTCTAAAGTCTTTTTGGCAAGTATATTTTGAAGCAATTTCTTTACATTCTTCTAATGTTCTGATGTTTGTATGTTGTCTCCCCCTTTTAAGCCATACGTACTCTTTAAGCCATCCATATTTGATAGCCTTATCGTATGCACTTACACTTTGCTTTATAAAGTCTTTTAACAAAGTGTATTTTTCAGCCTCTTTTTTACACGTACTATAAGTCCATTTATGTGCAAGTCCACCGATACTACCAGTCTTGGCTTTGTTAATCATTATCCACCCATTATCTTTATATTGGTTAAAATAGTGTTCTTCAAGTTTAACACTTGATGATAAATTAACTTTATCTGCCAGTATTATTGGTTTATCAAGTGTTATGTTATTATCCTCTGCAAACCTTTTAACGGTATCTTTGGTATTATTTTTATGTTGCCAATGTCGTAATGTTATATTATCAGTTCTACCGACATAGGCATGGTTTGTGTCCTTAAATTCATATACATAAACGCAATGTACAAAAGATTTGTTATCAGTCTTAACTTTAAGGTTTTCAAACATATCAAGATTGTATTTTTTCTTGATATACATATATATTCTATAATTTTTCAAATACAATTCATTTCTAGACCTATATTTCTTTACAATTTCGCACAATTCCTCCCATGTTGGGTATTTGGGTTTACAAGGTAATGGGCATACTTCATTTTCCCATTTGTTTTCGACACATATTTTCCATGCGCCAGAATATTTTTTTCTAAATTCAGACCTATTTTTACACTTTGAGAATAAATCAATACACTCGTTTTTTGTATAGTTCTTCTTTTTTGGCATATTGTCATTAATTTCTATATAATATATATAGAATAATAGTGATGAAACAAATTATGGCTATCCAAAACTGAATAGCCATAACCTTATTACATATTAAGCGACATTACTTATTAATTCAAATGCCTTTTGTTGCTTTCCGTCAGCACCACCACCAAATATAGAATTGAATTTCTTTTCATCATCCTTGAATTTTGTGTGATTTGCATAAAGAGTTGTTATGCCATTGTACACCCATAAGCCAGTACCTTTGTCTGCGCATTCTTTTTGGCCTACACCAGTCTCCATTACATTAAGTGCATTTTCAACTTGGTTTTTTGTTCGTGTACTTAAATCATCATTAAACCTATCGTAATTAGATTTCTCGTAAACACTCCATGCATCATCGGTCATAATCGTTTTGCATATAATTTTTTCGCATTGCTTATCTGTCAACTTAATAGTCTTTAATCGCTCCATGTTAGACATAAACTCTTCTTTATAGAGTTCGTAGAACTTTAATGTCTTAGCAGCATTTTCAATATCAGCCAAGCGGTTGTTTGCATAACGAGTATGTCTAATTAGCAATTTTGACTGCGCATTTCTAAACGCAGCATTAAGTGTATTTTGGCATACAACTCTCTGAAATGCGGTGAATACTGATAAAGCCTCTTTACTATTAAAAGAATTCTTTACTATAAGATACATATCAACATCATCGCCTTTACCCAAGTCATATATTGACTTCATTCTAATGCTTGCAAATGTGCTTCCATCGTTAAGGACGCCCATTGTCTCAATCACTGGCGCATTGTCTTCCATGCCACAAATATTACTAATAAAGCGAAATGCATCTGCATTTTGTATTAAACCATATTTGTCACTTGTTATTGCTATTGGCTGATTTATATCCATTCTAACATTGCAAGTTGAACCCTCGATTATGCATCCTTTTAACATTGACGCATTTATGAAACTTCCACTATTCATTGCATCCACCAAATCTGGAGTTAAAGCCACTACTGGCTGCATTGATACCTCAAAATCTGCATGGGCTTCTTTCATGGCGAACTCAATTGTCATTGGGTCATCATATTGTGTACCTAAACCATGCCATGCTGGTTTAATTTCTCCATAATGTGTTGCTTCAACAAAACAAGCATTTCCACTTTCTAAAATCTGAATGTTGTGTGCCATAATTTTAATTTTTAATTGTTTTTTTTATCTCGGGACTTTCCCTTGATTTCTGAGTGCAAAGTTAAGTCATTTTTTCGATATATGCAAATTTTTCAGCAAAAAAAATCAATTGTATTTTATTTTTTAACCTTTGTTTGCAAATCATCGGTTGCTCTAAAGATATTTTTAGATAATATTCCCCATGACCTATTTTTTTTTTTTTTGATTGTGGGGAATATGCTCTATTATAGACGCCAATATACCATTAATATATCGTCCTTTGTCACAAGGTCAATCGCCCTTGACAACCAATAGTGACAACTATATACATTATCATAGTATTTATTGTCATACTTTACCTTTTCCACTCCTTGCATCATTGGTAGCAATCTTGGTGCTTTATAGTGGTCATCCATCACCTTTTTGCACCTGTCAATTAATTCAAGGGCTTTTGTTTTTTTAATGTCGGCATTACCCTCACCACTTTCAATATCTATATTAAAAAAGTTGAGTATAAAGCCAAACCCATTTGTAAAGGTTTCAAGTTCGGTGTATGGGTCTGCATCCGCTACATCACAGCATATACTATCATATTCATCCTCATTGCTGGCGTTTCTCAGTTTGCCAAGCAAATCATTATATACCTTTAGTTTTTCATCGAGACCATTTTTGGGGGCATAATAAAAAGTAATCTTCATATCTTTTGTTGTTTTAATTTATTATTGGTTATCTCTTGGCTGACTATCTTGCAAGCCAACCAAGAGACTTTTTTTATAATACCTCGCTATCATCACATACTAATACGTTACCGCAAATAGTATCATACTTATAAAGTAATGATGCAATGTGATTTACTGGGAGGTTATTCAACTTTCCCTCCTCATTGACAACCATAATTTCGTGGTCATTGATTGGGACTATTTCGATGTAGCCACCAACAAATTCTTTAAGTTCTTCGTACTTGTAATCAGTACCATTCTTGGGGGTCACGTTTGTAATCTCCCCATTTGTTTTGATAAATGCTGCCATATAGATATTTGTTAAGCATTTCACCTTGGGACTATTCCCTTAGTTTCTGAGTGCAAAGGTATATATAATTTTCGATATATGAAAGTTTTTAATCAAAAAAATGAATTGAATTATAATTTATTAATGAATTGAATTTATTTTTCTAAATAATGTTAATAATTTTTGTTATATCAATTTTTTTACTTACCTTTGCAACATGTTTAGAAACAAGTATATTAACAATAAAAAAGGAGAATTAAATTATTTTAAATGGATGGTTAGTAGTAGATAAATTTGAGTTTGAACCATTTAGAAGTCCTTGTGATGCAGAAGACCCAGATGACAAATTTGAGTGGGCTTTTGGTTGTTGGAATTATGGTGACTCTCGTGGATACATTGAGTTACCAAAAGGCTCTATCGAAAGACTCATAAGAAGAAGTCTTACATTTGAAGATGAACCTGTGGAACTTTTGGAACTTGAATAAGCCAATATTGCTATCGATTACAAGGGATGGTATAATACGCCATCCCTTTATTTTGTCCTTGTATATTTGTAGTTAGCATCCTGCATAAATCTCAACTCAATATATATGGTATTTGGGTTATGATTATAATTCAATTGTCTTTACTCTGGTGTATATAGCATAAAAAAACCTACCATCCATTTGCACTGCATTGTTGGGTGGTAGGCATTTCAGTTTGTGTTTTCCTGGGGTGTTAGGTACTTAAAAAAGTACTTTATAGTATTGATTACTTTTCTTTTTCGTCAATCATCTCTATGCTTAGATTTTCGATTTCCTTTGCCAGCATACTATCAGTATCTCCGTAGTCCTCGAGAATTGAGAGTGAATTTTTCTTCCAATCTTATTTCAGTCGTCATGCTCACATCAATTCAATTTTAATTGTTTTTCTTTTCAGTCTTGTGTCACATATTTAAGTAATTTTGCTGACGTCACTAAAACCAAATTGTTTCTTGTTTTTAGATAATATATTTCAACAACAACATACTCATTGTAATATTCGTCACTTGCAGTTGTGAAGATAAATGAATAGTCCATATCATCATATTCTTCCATTGTCGTGTCTTTCACTTTATTGTCGCTATTGAAGAATGATTGCAATATGCCTTCGAGTTCTCCAATCGAAAACCTTTTGTCGACCAACAATTCAAGCATTAAGAGTGTTGCTTCTTTTGATGGCATTTTTTTCTTTTCCATATCAATTCAATTTTAGTTGTTAATATATGCCTTGTTTCTAATTTATGACAAGTCAAAGTCAATCTATTAGTATTTGGATATTTCACAAGATATGTTGTACAAGTCAATGTTTTCTGCACCAGTTATCTCGTACAAATCAACACCTTCTATGTCAGCGTATATATCCCCATCTATAAGATATACACGATTTACCAATCTAAATGTAACTGCACCGTTGCTGTAATGCCGTATTCCTATTGTCGAAACATCTTGGTCAAAATATATTTCATTATTTGGTAATGAACTCAATCTCTCTTTGATGTAATTAACGCACATATTGTACAATTCATACTCAATGCGACTTGATTCATCGAATTTATTTTTAATCATTTCTATTGTTTCCATAACTTAATTGAATTTTAAGTTGTTAATAACTTTTTTTTCCTAAATCACAATGCAAAGGTAAGCATAATATTTGAAATAACCAAAACAATTACATTATTTAACATCGAATTAACTTTCATTTAACAATAAAAAAAAATGCTCACCTATCTTCCCAGACAAGTGAGCCAAAAATTGACTAAATAACAATATGAGTAAACGTCCATTATGCTATGTATGTATATTGCCAATCGAAATGGTCGTCAAGTTTCGTCACGTTGAAATAAAGGTTATTGCATCCACAAGGTGTAAAGATGAAATATCCGTTTTCCTCGTCACGATAGCCGCTTTTACAATCTGCAAGCCACGCATTGTAGTTGTGTTCCAAGGCTTGTCTGGTTACATTATAACCATTCTCCTTTAACTCAGCGATAATCTCGTCATAGGGGAGATTTTCTGGGTGTTGGCTATCAGATTCAAAGCCTTTTGGGAATATCTCGTATTCATCCACATATTGAACCTTTTTCAGTGTTCCATCGGCAATGAGTTGTCTTATACTCTTGCAGTCCTCCATCTCGTCAGTTGATTTGGAATAGTCACTTATATTCATATATGTTCCGTTTTCAAGGTTTACCTTTGAATCATAGGAAATAAAATCATAATTCATAGGAAACTGAATTGAATTGTCTTTTGTTGTCAAATAAGTGTTCGTTATACCTCTTTTGATTTCACTTAATTTTTTCATATCATTTCAATTTTAATTGTTAATGTGTGTTTTGTTTCTTAAACACAATGCAAAGGTATGTATAATTTCTGACACTACCAAATTTATTAACAATATTTAATAAAAAAGGCTGGTAAGTAACCAGACTAAGAAACGAATAATAACGAAATATTAGATTTCGTTAACAAAGATTATACGAAATTCAGGATAATTAAGACGCTTAACAAGAAGAATAAGGTTGCGCAACATATCAATAATGAATTGTGTATCATTAAAGCCACGAAGAAGCTGAAGTTGCTCAATAATTTGAGAAGCAAAGAAAAATTGGCTACCTTCAGACAATGGCAAAGAACAATAAAACTTAATGAAATCAAGTGAGAGATATCGCAAAACTGTCATCATTTGGAAATCTGAAGAGATAACATTCTTGCTGTCATCAAAAGAGACAGAAATTGAATTCTGTGTAATTGAGTAAGTTGTCATAATCGTAATTAATTAAGAGTGAAAAAATAAGAGAGCCAACCAAGGTCATAAAATTCCTGGGAGAAACAAGAATATACCTTTATATTAGCATTGTACACACCATTTTTGCAATCATCGATACCGAGATTGAAAGAACGGAGATTAAAAGCATTACGCTTTAGAACTCCATCTGCAATAAATTGTAAATCTTTTTTATTAATTAACATATTTTAATAATTTAATGAGTTATTATTCGTATTTCCATGGTACAAAGGTACGACTTTAATTTCAAAAAACCAAATTTATTAACAATATTTAGGAAATATTTTTTTTTCAATTCAAATCAAACTAGTACTTTCACATTAAATTATTTTCCGTTTATGTATTCATTAAGTAGTTTCCATCCATTTACTCCAGCCATATTTTGTGGCTTATCAATGTAGAAACCGAGCAAGGAGTCAACTCTTGATATTGTGTTTGCGATTGCATCAATCACATTTCTATCAATTTCCTCTCCCTTTGTCTCAGTTGAGTCAATCAATAGGCAAGCGCCATAGGCACATACATCATAGATTCCGCAATCATTGGATGGTTGCCCAGAAAAATTAACCACATCATCAAATTTAGCCTTACAAAGGCTTTTTGGCGTTGGTACAAGATATAAGCAATAATACATATTTCCATCGCAATATGTGGCATCGATTGCATACTTGTATTTGAAATCTAATGCACCGAAATCATTTGAATCATCGGAAAAATCAAATGTTTCTTTTGAGTAAGCGAAAAAGTTGTAACTTGACTCGAAATCTATATCAAATAAATCTTCTAACTTAGCCATAATATTTAATTTTCAATTGATTTATATTTTTACTCATTGAATATGGTAACAATACAATCTTCAAATTCTATGGTATGGAGCAACACATCTTCGTCCCTAGCATCATAGATGTCTACTGACAAGCCCAAATCACAATCTATATTATTGTTTTCATCAGTTCTAATATTGAGTTCAAACAAATGCTCATTATTACCTATCAATACATTGTACATACCATCCGAGCAATCGTTAAAAGCATATTTGTTTGCTTTTAATTCAAATGTGCTACCACAATATTGGAAAGATACTTCAATGCCATTGTTAGGATGGTTTATGCCATCGAATTTATCCATAATATATTCGTTTGATATGGTATCAATTGATGTAGTGTCTCCGTAGAACATATTGCCTTTTGAGGTTGTTGTTATACGCAAACTTGCCTTTGATAAAAAAGTCATAATTTTAATTGTTTTTTTACTTTACCTTGGCACTATGCCTTGATTTCTGATTGCAAAGGTATGTATAATTTTTGAGACCACCAAAAGAATTACATTATTTAACACTGGTTTAACAAACATTAAAAATGCCTACCCATCCTCTCGGACAAGTAGGCACAAAGTACTTAACAAATAAAATTAAAACTTATGCCAACAATATTACACAAAGTCATTTTGAATTATATCATAAACAACATCACCGAAACTATCCACCTTACTCCATCCAGATGTGGTGAATATATATGGACCATCTTTTGTTTCTGCCACAATAGGGCTATTTTCAGCCGTTTTAAGACACTCTTTCAGCCATAATGTAACATTGTCGGTCGAAACTGAATTCAAGCCGTTAGAATGGGCCATATTGATGCAATGGAAGATATTTTCAAGAACAACATCGATTGTGGAGTCCTTGTTTTCGGAATATTTCCCAATTGTTTCTTTTTCAATGAAATACATTCCGTTTTTGATTGGTGTTTTTTTAATTTGAATTAATTTATATTCTCCCATTGATTTTCTCCAACTTTCTTGTGTGTGTATGCATACGGGTACTTAATAAAGTACTTTTATAGAGTGTGCCAGAGACCTTGTTCATTTTGGCTTTATTCAAGGCAAAACTCGTTTTTCCAAGACACTGCATCTTGTCGGTGTTTCAACCTGTGCAAGGTCACTGACCACACTTTCTATTTTTATGCTACCTTACTTCCATCCGTATACTTGCTTTACCTTATCACCAAGGCACTTAGTGTATGCCGAAATCATTTGCCGTGAGATTGGCTCTTGATAGTATATTTTATTGGTAAGTTTCTTTATATTTCTTCCGTCTCGCACCTCTCTAAAGGTAATGTAGTTGACGCCATCGTGATGTCTTACGGTAGCCTTTACATCGTTTCCTTCAACGTATATTTCTACATTGTCTCCATCACCAAGCATATCGAAAATAGCATTAAGATTGTGTTTATTGCTCAATTTGTAAGCACTTATTCTTCCTTGCCAAGTACCAAGGTCAGCGATTGCTATGATTTGTCCACAAGGCATTGACAAGTTAACTTTCTCGTCCGAATAGTGTGACTCGAGTACGTATTCCACAAACCTAAAGTAATCATAATCATCTTCCGCAATGTCATTGACGGAGAGAAATTCCTTATAGGCACTTCTCATTTCGTTTTCATCATAATCTTCTATAGAGGAGTAGATTAAATGCCTTTCTTTTGTCGCCATAACTCAATTCAATTTTTAATTGTTAATACTTTCATTTCTTATTACGTTTGCAAAGGTAAGTATTTTTTTTTTAAACTACCAAATATTTTGCAAAGTTTTTTTGAAAAAAAAAATATGCACCTATCTTCCCAGACCAATGCATATTATATATATGAAAATAGTATTATTTCCAATTTGTTTACCACAAAAGCATAAAGACTACATCTCCGTATCCGTCATATCCTACTGCGATTTGCCCGTCATTCTCGTTAAAGCGCCTAACGAACTCGTCATAGCCATCATCGGAAATACCACTTGCTGGCTCGAATTCTTCAAGGAAGCAAGTCTCCATTATCTTTTTGATTTGTGGAACTTCATTCATCCCGACAACAAATGCATTGTTCAAGAATGGAATTGTATTTGTTTCGTTGATTGTCTCACCAACATACTCACGCTCGTTTCTTGCTGCATCACAATAGACAAATGCGGTGTAATCTCCATAGCGAAACTTCTTTTCCAAATCTTCAAACTTTATTCTTTCCATAATTCTAATTCAATTTGTTTTATACTTTATCTCAACACTAAGTCTTGATTTCTGAGTACAAAGGTAAGTAAAAAAATCGACACCACCAAAAGAATTACATTATTTAACACTAAATTAACTTTTGTTTATCCTAATCCAAATAGTTTGTGCAACATAAACTTGTTCATTTGTCTAAGTTTGTATGTGCTTATGGCATCAGTCGTTTCGACAATTTTGGGTCGCGTATATAGTTTTCCATTATGATACTTGTCAATGTAGTCACATATCATCTTAACTTGTATTTCGGTAGGGCAATAAGCAAAAGGAAAGTCACTTGATGGCTTTAATTCACCGATAAAGCAACCATATACCTCGTCGTCGTGTATCTTTATCCATCCCTCGTTTTCAAGTTCTCTATCTCCGTTTAAGTTGTTCTTTTTTAGACATTCTGCTATACTCAAATGTATCATATTTGATGTAGGGCCATTTTCACCATAGAATTTACCATCTGGAGACAACCATCCTGCATCATATCCATCCATTATGTTTTTTTCAACGATACCAATTCTCATATACTCATTTCCTAAAGGTGTTGAATTAACATCATCAATTATCTGCTTTTTGTATTCACTCAATTTGGCGTTACATATAGGATGATAGTAACCATTTTTCGTGTCTGAAAATATACATAGTTTCTTGATGGGAAATTCAAGATTTTTCTCAAAGAATAATGGCCTATCAGCAAGTCCATTGTTTAGGAGAAATTCATACACCTTTGCGAAAGCCATGTATTCCTTGTGTAGGATACGTATGTTGTCTACATATTTGGCGATTAGATAGAGTTCCATTTCATGCATTTTTGCTTGCTCACATTTAACGTTTGAACATAGTTCATCCCACACATCATTGTCTTCTTTGCCACATTTTTCACCAACAATCAGTTTTGCGACAATATCATCCAAACCTACTTTCTTTGCCAACTCCAAGCCAAAGTAATTTTTTATCGGTATTGTGATGTTAAAATCAAGAATATTGCCATATCTTCCAAATTGTTTTTCTATGCTATTCAAGGACTTGCAGATTTCCGTCATATATTCAAGTTTCCTTTCAAGCCAGAAATTCCAATCAGTTATATTACCCTTGTTGGATATGCGTTCACTCTCCGAATCAGTCAAACTTACAACTTCTCCATCAGTAACAAGCACATAGTCATTCTTTAGGACTTTAACCACATACTCCTCCGTAAAACCATTAAGTGCTTTGGTGTATGTATCTATTGCCTTTTGTTGGTTTCCGTCTTTGATAGCAGTCTGTGCAATTTCAAGTAATATTGTCCCTATATTTTTACCTATTCTAATATTTAATTTATCCATAACAAAATATTTTATATTAATTTTGCACCTTCAATCTTGATTTTATCAATCCATTTATATTCGCCATGGCTGTCTATGTTGTATATACATACAAATACACCATTCTCAAAGTTACTATTGAGATTATGCTCATAATTGCCTATTTACTTTTCACTTATTGAACTTATTGCAATTGCTATGTCATATAACACCCACGCTTTTGCACAAGTTATATCATAACCATCAATATCCTCCGTGTCAGCGTGTATTTCTCCGTCTTTAACATATACACGATAGACTTTGCTATCTGGGTTACTATCGTATTCCCCATAATATGGTATATTTAATTCAAAGTCAAAATATATTTCATTGTTAGGCAATGAATTCAATCTTTCCTTGATGTAATTAGCACTCACCTTGTACAATTCATCGTAAGCACCACACCAATCGTCATATATATTTTTAAGCACTTCTTTTGTTATCATAACTCAATTAAATTTAAGTTGTTAATTTATTGTTTCTTAAACACATTGCAAAGGTATAAAAAAAGATTGAAACTACCAAACATCTTGTCTAATAATTTCAATCTTTAACATTTTTTTTAGAATATCATCTTGAAACCATCCAAATCTCCGTACATTGACTCAAGTATATCACCAGTATGCCCAACTATGCTTGTTTGTTACTAACATAGTTGGGTATTTATTTTCCGTTTACCACCAGCAGACCATTTCCAACATATCTTCGTCCGAATTAAAATCTTCTGCAATTTCGGAAAACTTGACATACACTTCTTTTACATCGTCAAAATACCAATCGTTGTATTCAGTATTTCCAAATAAGAAACCGCCTTGTGTCGGTAGCAATGTTTCGGATAAAGAGTGGTCTTCAAGGACTTGTTTGCACTTGACTAATAACTCGTCAATCTTGTAGCCATCAATTTCAAGCCGACTACAATTTTCACCATACTCAAAGAAAGGCAATAGGAAATTTACCTTTCTGAAATAAGCCACTTCTTTCCAAGGGTTCAACTCGTAATACTCTTTCTTGAGGCTATCAAACTCTTTTACCGATGAGTAGTTTGCATTATGTAACTTCTTTTCAATCTCGTTGAGTCTTTCTTCGGTTTCCTCAACTCGATGGCGTTTTGCCTTTTCAAATCTAATGTCTAGTCCCATAATTTTACATTTTAATTGTTTTGTTTCTTAAATGTATTGCAAAGGTAGTGAAAATATTTAACGCCACCAAAGCAATTACATTATTTAACATTAAATTAACATACCTCAACGAATTCTCCATTCCTCAACTTATACCAAGTGTCTTCTTTGATGTGCTCGCCATCAACGTATTCGGTCTTTATGTAAATGTAGTCTGTAAGTGTTATCCAACTACCTTTTTTTGCCTTGACGATAGAGCCACTTCCGCTGCATATTATAACCGAGTCATATCCGTTTGATGTTATTTCGCTACAATCTCCACTTGTGTTTATTTTGGCTCTATCTCCGTTAGAAAATATCCTTGCAGCACTACCGACTGTCGCAATGCTGTCTCCATATCCGTTTGACAACACTCTAACATTCGCACCGCTTAACGCAATTCTTGAAAAGTTTCCGTTTGTTACGATTGTAGCATTTGGCTCTCCAGTTGATATGTTTGAGCAAAAGCCAGAAGAAGATATGTTTCTTATCTTTGTTGTGATGTGGTCACAAATGTAAGATGAGTAGAAACATCCGTTAGAATCTTCTTCGTTTTCCGTCTTGTTCTTAAAAATAAAGTCAATCATCAATGATGTGAGTTCTTCAAGTGACAATTCTTTTACTATCTTGATGTTTGTCGCAAAAACTCTTCCTTTGTCTTTTCGCACCACATTCCCCCACAATTCGACTTCTGCAAATCGGCTATTCGGTTTGTCATGATGCAAGAACATTTCAATAAGGTTTTCATAGGCACTGAACATCATACCATTTCCATCAGCCTTATATGTTTCTTTTTCCTTGTATTGGAAACCTTTCCAAGAAAAATCACCATCAAAACCTTTATAAGCAATTGTTGTCTTCATTTTTAATCCAATTTTAATTGTTAATGTATACTTTGTTTCTTAAACACATTGCAAAGGTAAGTAAAAAGATTGAAACTACCAAACATTTCGCTTAATAATTTCAATCTTTAACATTTATTTAGAATTAATCATAGTCACTATCTGCATAATCTCTAAAGACAAGTACCACTTGACAATTTATTTTCTGCCATTCAGCCGAATTAAATCTGCCCACAAATACATTGTGTGTTTCAAATAGTTTTTTTGCCTTGTCAATGCTGACATAACCCATTCTTGCACCTTTATATTCAAGTCCTCTAATGTAACCGCAAGGTTTTCCGTTTTCTATCCATTTCAATATGTCTTCTTTGCCATATCTCTTGACTTCATTCATAACCTTTTCGCAGTCAATCTTTTCAGTTATGTTGCCATCTTCGCTCACAATGACATTTCTTCCGTCACTTGTCAAGCCATCAAGGTATTTGTTCTTTCCAGAACCTTTCCAATCGTGTGACAACTCTCTAAGCCACTCATTGCACAATAGTCTATGGCTATGCTTTTCAAGCATATTATAGCCAAGTTTCTTGTCATATACAACAATTGGTTTGTCTTCATTCCACCTATAATCTCCACTCCAATCTTCATTGTAGAATATCTTGTCAAAGAATGGACAAACCACTTCCACATAGCACTCTCCACTTTCAACAAATACAATTGTTTCTTTTCCTTTGTAATTAATCTTTGAGTATTCTCCGAAATAACCACTTCTTCTAACCTTGTTATCATTATCACCGCCAAGAATTTCATTTACTTGATACAATGACTTCCTATTTATTTCAAGTGTTCTTTCGTCCGCAAGGAAACAATTCTCTTTTTTCGTACTATAATTCCATACACCATCTGGTGATGATACTTTCAAGTCAGTATAACTCTCATTCACGCTGCCGTCAAAGCAAATTGTCTTGCGTGTTACTTTTGTCAAGTCAGTCACAATCACGTATGAGTATTTCCCACAAAAATTTCCACAAACCTTATCTCCTACTTTCAATTCGTTTATCATAACTCAATCTAATTTATTTGTTTTTTTTTATCTTAGGAATATTCCCTTGATTTCTATTTGCAAAGATATGTATAATTTTTGGAATAACCAAAAGAATTACATTATTTAACACTAAATTAACTTTCAACAAAAAAAGCACTCCTATCTTCTCAGACCAGAGTGCAAAAACCATTAACTAACAACCTTAATTGTATTTTCAAGTATATTATATCCAAGTGAAATATGTCATTTTTAGTACATAATCTTCATCATCATCAACCATCATATCAGAAATTCTCTCAAAAGCCCTTTGTGCATCTTCAAGATTTGAGAAATATTCCTCGTCATATCCATCATCGTCAATTGTAGGCAAATAAACACTTGCCATATCCTTGTCTTCCAATGCTGCACTGCAAAGTTCAAGAAACTCTTCTACCTTATCTTTTCCGAACTCAATCTCGTCATCATCACTATCGCCAAAGAAAAACGGAATGAGAAAAGTTGATTTTGATAGGCAAGCAACACTATCCCAAGGGCATAATCTTGTTATTTCCGACAAGAGCCTATTGAACTCGTCCTTTTTTGTTTCATTCCAACCATTCTTGAAAAAGTTGTCAACTTCATCTCTCAATTTATTGATAATCGGAGTTCTCTCTTCAAGTTCCTTCACATTTGCTACTGCAATAACAATATCCATTGCCATAATCAAAAATTATTTGTTAACAATCTTGACACCATGTCTTGATTTCTGAGTACAAAGGTAAGCATTTTTTTTCAAACTACCAAGCATATTTCAATGTTTAACATTAAATTAACTATGCTTAATATTTCCGACAAGAGTCTATTTTGTCAAATTTATCAAATACAAGACTGATTATCTTTTCCTCAATGACAATATCATTGTTTATGTCATCAACATAAATCAATCTGGTTTTGCTGTCACTATCAGACACAGCGGCAAGACAATATTTTTCTGGATTTGTCGGATTAATCATCACCGCATTTGTAGTATACGTGTCATCAAAATCAAGATATGAAAAACGATAATCGTCTTGCTCGTCTTCTGGCACATATATAGTACCAGTAACTTTAAGCATTGAAACGATAGTATCATTTACCATACCATGAAAGTTGATTACATTTGAAAGTTCTTCTTGAAATTCATCAAATGAATGAAATACATTTTTCATAATCACTTTGTTTTTATTTATTCACACCATGTTAACAGATTAGAATGACTTTGCGACAATTACGGAATATACTCCCTTATTCTTAATGTGGATATGAATGTTCTTATCATCCATCTTTACCTTAATACCGAATGGACGCTTAGTTGTGGCTATAAGCGATATTCCGTATTTAGGATAATTCCTATCAATCACTCCGAATATGACCTTTCCATACTCGTTGATGTCTTCATACTCGTGTTCATCAAGCCATCTATCATAAAGATTGAAAAAACATTCTACTACCTTATCGTCATTTACGATTGATGTCAGTTTCTCAATTGTTGTCATAATTCAATTCACTTTTTTTTGTTTTTATCTTGACATTATGTCTTGATTTCTGATTGCAAAGGTAAACAAAATTTTCTAAACCACCAAATATTTCTTATGTTTTAACATTAAATTACAATACTTAATTTTTGTGACAAAAACACGACTGATTTCAATTGATTTTTTTCTTAATATAATAATGTATATTGCATTCAATTTCAATTAAATTTAACTTCTTTCTTTAAGCGTAGGTTTATCAAATTAACTTAATACAATTGATTTTGAGAGTGATATGTTTTTTGTCTTCCTAACTATCAAGTCAACTACTATTTCATGGTTGAATGGCTTTCCTTGATACTTTCAATGAAAAATGACCACATCATCAATCTGGTGTTATTATCCATGCCAGATGATGCCATGTGGCCATTTGTTTTCTTTTTGCTAAAGTCTGCTTTTTCAATCTTCCATTGTAATTACCCAATATGTGAGTATTGAAAAAATAATAATTAGTGTAATTAAACAAGTCATAGTTTTTTTTTTTATTTTTTTTGGATAAATATTGATTTGAATTTATTTCCTTGTGTGTATGCGCGTGGCGCAAATGCCTATGGGTACTTAATAAAGTACTTTTATAGGCAAAAAGGTTGGAGTTAACCTAATAGGCGTAAACTCCAACCTTAATACAATCATCCAAACTTTCTATATTGTATGTGCCACTATTTTGATGGCTGCTTTTTCTTTTCCGCTTGGTGTGTTTACCACAAGTTCAAGTGTTTTTTTCTCAGAGCCATACCATTCGCTTTCTTGGTATTGTGCGATTTTATACTCATACTCGTCTCCATGGTCAAGCACGTTTTCCACCTTTACTTTCAGCACATCCCTTGACGTTTTCTTCTTTCGGATAAAGTCAATTGCATCTTGGCATTTTTTAGGCTGATAGCATAGATAACCCTTGCTGCTTTCATCCACTGACCAACTACTTCTTTTGCCACACACTGCACCCGTATACACTTCGGTTTCCTGCAATTCATTGTTGGTATACTTCTTTAACATTCTATTGAGTGTCACGAATTGCTTGCAAGGTTTTCCGAGCAATGTGAGTGTCTTGAACTCCTTGAAACTATACATTCTTCCGTATGCGTTTTCTCCCCATGCATCCATTGTCTCAATCTTGCCCTTGCAATTGCTCTCTCTAAGTGCAGTGCCTACAATTGTAAGGAATTCTCCCTCACTAATTCTGCAATCATAGAAATTGAATGTATCTCTTCCAACATTTATTCTTGTGAAAGACCAAACGTTTCTTCCGTTTACCTTGCTATACCAATTTTCATGCCTAATCGGAACAACTGCACTGAATGTATTTTCATTCAATTCCTTTGCACAAGTCTTGATGTATCTGCTCATAAGGATAATCAACTTCTCTCTTGTGATGTCGTTCTTTTTAACTTCTTCTTTCATAATTCAATTTATTTTTTATTCGTTAATAACCTTTATTTCTTAATCACATTGCAAAGGTAAGCATAATATTTGGAATAGCCAAAACAATTACATTATTTAACATTGAATTAACTTTCATTGACATAGTCATTGGAGTATGTCAAAAAGTCATTGAACTTTTGTTCCATAATCTGGTCGTTTGTTGTACGATAGTTGTACTCTGCGTCAACGCCAAATTCCTTATAGTAAGCGAAACGCCACTCGTCATAGTCAACGCTTGAAAAGAACACTCTAAGCTCTGGGTATGTATCCTTTATGTATTCAGGAAATTCCTCATGTGGCTCTCCATCCGTTTCGTAGAATATCCAATATTCATCTCCGTTAGCGAGATAGTCAGGAGTAGCTTTGACCGAAGGGAACTTATCTTTTGTGATTTCACTGAACATTGATTTGATTTCAACGTTCTGCAATACCGCATTGATTGCATCAACTTTGCCTCTAAGAACAAGGATATTATTTACAGGTGCGTAACTCATAATGTTGCTATTTTAATACGTTATTACATCAAACTTTCAATATCTTCAAGATATTCTTTACCATCGTTTTCTGGTATAGCCAACTGATGGCTGAACTTGTCTTCTGGGTCGCCAGACCAGAATGTAACTTGATTGTCATCATCCTCTGCAATGTGAGTGATTAACGCGCCATTCCAATGCAAACCTAAATCTTGCACACAAATGATGTCGCTTTCATAATCGTTAAATAAATCTGTTGTCATAACTAAATTCCTTTTGATAGTTAAATACGTTGTTTATTAATTATATTGCAAAGGTAATGAAAAAGTTTGGAAATACCAAATGTTTCATCTGATAATCCCAAACTTTAACTTTTGTTCACACATTAACTTCAATGAATTCTCCATTTTTCAACTTATACCAAATATCTTCCTTAATGCGTTTACCATCAACATATTCGGTCTTGACACAAATCGGGCCAGTCTTTCCATATTCAGCAAGTGTTATCCAATTTCCTTTTTTTGCTTTTGCAATTGAGTTTTTCCCTACTGACAAAACGATTGATTTCTTCCCATTACTTGATACATACGACTCGTCTCCTACTGACGCAATGATAGAATTCTCTCCAAAAGATTTGATTTCACCGCAAAAACTACTTGAAATAATTCGTGAGTATCTTCCAAATGAGCCCACTTTTCCTAAGACGCCCAATGTTGCTACTTTTGTCTCAGCACCTTTTGAAAATATCGTTGACTTAAAGCCACTTGTTGAAACAATATCTTCGCGTTCATCCGATATTACTTTCACGTTTGTTCCATTGGTTGATAATCTATTTGCACTATAATCGCATAGGAGGAATTCACAATCATTCTCATCGCATGCAATTTTCGATAGGCATCCATTTGATATTAGCCTAAACTTGTCATCATTAACTTTATAGTTTTCCGAAAAGTATTTATAGGACTCGGTAAACAATTCTTCAAAAGCCAATTCTCTAACAATCTTAATGTCAGATGCACATAATTTACCATCATTTTCGGAAAAAACAACATCGCCCCATACTTCTACTTCTGCAAATCTACTATCATTGAGTGGATAGTATCTTAGTACATCCATACAATTTTGGCAAGCGTGAAACCCTTTTCTGCAAATTTCTACTTCCTCGTCAATGTGATAAGTCTCACCTACTTCATATTGGAAACCACGGCACTTGAAATTCTTGTCAAATGCTTTGTAAGCCTTAATTGGTTCGTTTGGAACTATTTTCTGACTCATAGTAATTCAATTTTAATGTTATTGATAAATGTGGCTACAAAATGTAGCCACAATCACCACAATCAAAAAAGCAATCTCTCTATCTCTTGCAAATATAACTTTGCAACATCTTCGTCAATCAATATCTCTTGGCTGAACTTGTCTTTTGGGTCTCCAGACCAAAATGTCACTTGATTGTTGTCATTCTTCGCAATGTGGGTAATTAAAGCACCTTGCCAACGCAAATCAAAGTCATCAATGCAAATAACATTGTTTTCGTACTCGTCAAATAAATCACTTGTCATAACTCAATCTAATTTAAGATGTTAATAACCTTGGGACTATTCCTAAGTTTCTATGTGCAAAGGTAAGCAAAATATTTATAATAACCAAAAGAATTACATTATTTAACATTAAATTGACTTTTGTTTCTTTCTTCAAGCATTTTGATAACTCTCAGTTGATTGCTTTTACTCATAGACCTAAGAAGCAAGTCACCTTCAAAATGAATTGAGTTTACATGGACATATATTGTCCTATCTTCATCACTCCAAATGCTTTCAATGTCAACTTTCTGCTTTCCGAATATCAGTTGACCTTCACCAAAATAATTGTCATCTATGATGTCAGCCAGATACTTTTCAAAATTGTCATCATTGTGCTTGATGCAATACTTTGCGGATGCGATAAGACCAATTTCTTTCTTATTCATAACTCAATCTAATTTAATTTGTTAATAACCTTTAGTTAAGTCTTCAATCATTTCAAAACCATCTAAATCACCATATTTGGCTTCAGTGATAAGCATACCAAAGTATTTTCCGAAATGTTGAGCAATTTCTTTTGATGCACAACCAAGAAAGGCAAAATTCGCATCAGCCTTACCTACATTACCATAACAAAAGAAATTACCCAAGCCATCATTACCACCACCATCAGCAGCGTCGCCACCAAGAACATTATATTCTTCTCCTTCACTCTTAATCTTACCAATTATTTCCATTTCACCTGAGTTAAGTTCTTCTTCATAATATGTAGAACCATCTGACACAAGTGGATTGAAAGGATAATAAATATAGGATTTTTTGGGGTCTTTTGTAAAATGCAAATCTTGATTTAGATTGAGTGCCTTTTTGACTATATTCAACTTAAACATG
>ERZ809074.2043-NODE-2043-length-23581-cov-5.832441_pt1 | contig 23581 bp, 18 predicted proteins | sample MGYA00520795_ERZ809074 | MGnify/ENA primary metagenome ERZ809074 (study PRJEB31570, sample SAMEA3212989) | Homo sapiens | biome: human-gut; feature: human gut; material: fecal | place: Sweden | collected 2011 ...
TTCCAAAAGGCTCCCCTTCCCCTCCCCGATTCTCTTATTTCTTCAACATCTCCATCGCCTTGTCCGCGACCGGGCCGGGCAGCATCCCGGTGAGGCAGCGGGGATCGGGGCAGTGGTTGCGGTTGCAGTGCTGGCAGGGAAGGTTCAGGGCAATGTCGGCGTGCTCGGGGGAGGGGAAGGTCCACGCAGGGGTGGTCGAACCGAGTACGGTGAGGGTCGGCGTGCCCACCGCTACGGCGATGTGCCGGGGCGCGGAACAGTTGCCGATGTGCAAATCCGCTTCCGCGATGCAGGCCGCCATTTCCCGCAGCGACAGCATCCGCTCCGGCAAGAGCAGCGAACCGGCGGGGCAGAGGCGGGACAACTCCTGAATTTCGGCTTCCTCGCCCGGCCCCCAGAGAGGCAGGAAGCGCAGGGAGGCGTCGCGCTCAGCAAGCAGGCTGACCAGCCCGGCGTAATGCGCCAGAGGCCAGCGGCGCGTGGGCTGGCGGTGCGTGGGGTCCAGCGTGATGAGGCGCTGTTCCGGCTGCAAGCCTGCCTGAGCGAGCAAGGTGCGCGCAAAGGCGTGCTCCTCGTCCGTGAGATAGACGCGCGGGCGCTCGCCGTTCCATTCGATGCCGAGAGGGCGCAATACGCTGGCCTTGCTCATGGCGGAATAGCCGTCGAGCATGTCGGAGGAATGCGTGTACAGCAGGCGCGTATACCACGGCGGCGTATAGGAGAGGCGGACCGGGGCGCCGGAAAAGGCCACTACCCACCGGCAGCGCGGAAGCTGCTGGAAGTCCACGACCAGATCATACCCGGTGCGGGCCACATGCCAGTACCACGCGATTTCCTGGGGCAGGGAGGACAGTACCTTTTTGTCCAACGCCCATACCTTGCCGAGATGCGGGTTGTGCTCAAGGAGCGGGGCACATTTTTTTTCGGTCAGCAGGTGGATCTCGGCGTCCGGATAACGCCGTTTGAGCAGCTCGATGGACGGCGTGGCGAGCACCACATCGCCGATCTGCCTGAGCTGGCAGACAAGGATGCGCTTGGGCGAAAAGGTGGCGAGATCGACGGCCATTACAGTGCGCCCACTTCTTCCGCGATGCGGAGGCACATGGACGCCTTGTTCAGCGTGTACAGGTGGATGCCCGGCGCGCCGTTGTCCAGCAAGGTGCGGATCTGCTGCACGGCAAACTTGAGGCCCGCTTCGCGTACGGCTTCCGCGCCGCCCTTGGCATTGGCTTCCTCAAGGGCGAGATAGAGCTTGCCCGGGATGTTCGCGCCGCACAGGGAGAGCGTGCGCCGGATGGATTCGAGGCTCTGGATGGGCAGGATGCCGGGGATGACCGGGACGGACACGCCCATGTCGCTGAGCCGGTCCACAAAATGGAGGTATTCGCGCACGTCGAAGAACAGCTGCGTGATCACGAAATCCGCGCCTTCACGGATTTTGGCGACGGTGTAGCGCCAGTCGCTGGCGAAGCTCGGCGATTCCGGATGGGGTGCCGGATACCCGGCGACGCCGATGCCCATGTCGGGATAATGCGCCTTGGCGAAACGGACGAGATCGGCGGCATGGCGGAATTCGGCGGTTTCCCAGTCGATGTCCTGCCCCTTGGGGATGTCGCCGCGCAGGGCCAGCACGTTATCCACGCCGTTGTCGCGCAGGCGCTGGAGATACTGGGTAATGTAGTCCTGCGTCGCGCCGACGCAGGTCAGGTGGGCCATCGTTTCGAACTGGAATTCTTTCTTCAGATGGGAAACGATTTCCAGCGTGGCGTCCTGGCTGGAGCCGCCCGCCCCGTACGTAACGGACGTGAACAGCGGTTCCAGCGGAGCCAGCCGTTCGGCCATCTTGAAGAAGTCCGGCCACTGGTCAGGGTCTTTCGGAGGGAAGAATTCGAAGGAATAGAAAGGCTTGCCCCTTTCCGCAATGAGTTGGCCGATATTCATGGAAAACCTCGTTTCAAAAGTCAGTCATAATCCCAAGTTCTTTATTCTATGCCGGATTTCCGCGAAGGGCAACGCCTTGTCGCGCGTTGGGGCAGGGGATGGCCCCGGGTGCGTTGCGCCTTTGCCGGAATTGCCGTAAACTCTGACTATTCGGGGCATTGGAGACCTGACCATCATGACGTTGCACCTTTTCTCATCCATACGACATGCAATGTGCCGTAGCGGGCGCGGCTTGTGCCTCGCGCCGCGGGTGTTTGCCGTGTTCCGTCAGTTGTTTCTCTTGGGCGTGCTGGCGTTGTCCGCCGTCCCTGCCTTTGCTGACGGTGTGCCTTCCGAGCCGCAGGATGGCCTCACGGCTATCAAGAACGCGCTTGTTCCGCCACAGCCGAGCGCGGAACAGCCGGCTCCCCCACCTCCGCCGCGCTGGGTTTTTGAGACGCTCCCGCCGTGGGAAAAGCTGGAGGAAGGCCTTCAGCTCGGCTTGTTTTCCGCGCAATTCGACGGAGGCGATCCGTTTGAAGTGGTGTTCCTGCGCATCGATCCCGCGTATTTCGATTTTACCGTGGAAACGGCGAGTTCTGAAAAACAGTCGTTGCCGCTTGAAGCCTGGGCCACGCGCAAGGGCCTGATCGCCGCCACCAATGCCAGCATGTATCTGCCTGATGGCGTTACGAGCACCGGGTATCTCCGTACCGGCGAGACAGTCAATAACGGGCGCGTGGTGTCCAAGTTCGGGGCGTTTTTCGTCGCGGGCCCGGACAGCCCGGATTTGCCCGGCGCGGACCTGCTGGACCGTTCCACGGACGATTGGGAGAACCTGCTTCCGCATTACAGTATGGTCGTGCAGAATTACCGCATGATCAGTGCGGATCGGCGTCTGCTCTGGAAGCCCGGCGGCCCGAAGCACTCCATTTCCGCCGTGGGCCGTGACGGCACGGGGGCCATCCTGTTCATCCTGTGCCGGGAACCGATAACCGGCGTGGACTTCGGGGCGCTCTTGCTGGCATTGCCCATTGACGTCCGGGTGGTGATGTATACCGAGGGTGGAAGCTTGGCCGGCCTCTTCCTGCGCACTCCCGTCCGCAGCCAGATCTGGCTGGGGCGTTCCTTGCCGGAGTTCTGGGCTTCCGGAAGCCAGGGGGCTCCGCTGCCCAACGTCATCGGTGTCCGGCGCAAATCGTAATGTGCCTTCCCTCGTGCGGGAAGGCGGCCTTTTGGTCCCCTATCGGCAGCAACGGGTTTAACGCTCGCCGTGCGCAAGTGAGGCGGTCCGCCTCCGCGCGCGACAATTGAGGAATGACATGAAACTGTATGTCGCAATGGTGGGGTTGCCCGCCAGAGGCAAGAGCACGCTGGCGAAACGCATCCGGTCGGGGCTGGAGCAGCAGGGCATCCGTACCGCGATCTTCAACAACGGCGAGTTGCGCCGGATGCTTTTCGGCCTTGAAAGCGGTTCCGCCGAGTTTTTCAATCCCGACAACACGCGCGCCCAGAGGCTGCGGGATCAGATCACGCACCAGAACATGGAGCGCGCCCGCGCATGGCTCGATGAGGGCGGCGACGTCGCCATCATCGACGCGACCAACGGGACGGTGCATCAGCGTGTGGATCTGAGCGCGACGCTCCGGGATCGGCCCGTCTTGTTCATCGAATGCGTGAATGACGATCCGCTGTTGCTGGATGCGTCCATCCGGCGCAAGACCCGTCTGCCCGAGTTTGCCAACATGACGCAGGAAGAAGCGCTGGAAAGCTTCCGCAAGCGGTTGGCCTACTACGAGAGCGTATACACCCCGGTCCGCAAAGAGCGGTGCTGGATACGCGTGGACGCCGTGGACAGCTGCATTCAGGACGAAGCCCCGAGCAACGACCTCCCGTATTATGCGGCCATCCGCGACATCATTTCCTCCCGCTGGGTGCAGGATCTGTATCTCGTGCGGCATGGTGAGACGGACTACAACCGCGAGGGCCGCCTCGGCGGGGATCCGTCTTTGACCGCCAAGGGGATCGAGCAGGCCGAAAAGCTCGCCGCGCATTTCGACGGCGTGGATCTTCCGTACATTTTTACGTCCACGAAGCAGCGTTCCGCCGAGACGGCCGCGCCGCTGCTGCGTTCGCGTCCGAACACCATCAGCATGGCCCTGAGCGAGTTTGACGAGATCAATGCCGGGGTGTGCGAAGGGATGCGCTATTCCGACGTGCGCGACGGTATGCCTCTGGAGTATGAGGCGCGTTCCCACAATAAGTACGGGTATATCTATCCCAACGGCGAGAGCTATGCGATGCTCAAGGAGCGCGTGGCCCGCGGCTTGCGGCGGGCGTTGTTCCTGTCCGGCGAGGGGACGCTCATGATCGTCGGGCACCAGGCCATCAACCGTACCTTGCTGTCGCTGTTCCTGTTTCAGAGGGCGAGCGACGTGCCCTATACCTACATTCCGCAGAATCAGTATTACCACATCACCATCACGCAGCGCCGCAAGCTGTTTGAAATGATCCGGTATGCCTAACGGCGGGGAATACGCGGGAGTTCTGTGGAACGGATGGATCTGAAAACGCGGCTGTCCGATATAGTCAACAGGTACGGATTCACAAAGCAGGAACTTTCGCTTTGTTCTGAATCGGTGCTGCTTCATGACGCGCGGCTGTGTTTTCAGGCGGGGTGTACGGGATATCTCCTTAACGTGGTGCTTTTTTTGTGCGCCACCCCATTCGGGATCTTGTCCGGCGGGAAATATGTTTATCTGGCAAGCTGAATAGTGTATGCGGCGGTGGCCTTTGCTGTAAAACATGCAGCCCTGCGTAACACGGTCCGTATCCAGTAATACTGTTGGCGGGCATCCATATTGAGGGGATACTGGCAAGCGCGGCGTACGCGGACAGCGTGAGCGTCATTTTCCCCGTCATGTTTGCCGCCGCGCCGCAGCTTTTGACCGAAAGGTTCTGGCGGATGATTGTTGTCACGTAGGCCTGTTGCCTTTTGCATATCCTCGTCGCTTTTCATGCGAAGGCCCCAACCTTGGCATGGTTCGACGCGATCCATATAGCCGTGTTCAGCGTCTCCGGCTTTTGCGCCCATTATTTCGACAGCAGGTTGAGGATAAAGACTTTTTTGACTGGCCTCCAGCGGGATACGCTGACAAGGCGGTTGCGTTTGGCGCACAGGGACTTGAAGCGCAGGGCGGAACATGACGGGCTTACCGGCCTGCTTACGCGCAATGCCCTCGTCAGAAGGCTGAAGCCGGTTTTGGCTGGAGAAAGGGCCTTTTTCCTCGGCATCATGGACATCGACGATTTCAGGGGCATCAACGATACGTTCGGCCACAGCGCCGGGGATGTTGTCCTCAGGCGGATGGGGGCCGTCCTGCAAGAACAGTTCGGCGATGCTGATATGGCTTCCCGCATCGGCGGGGATGAGTTCGTCTTTGTTATGCCGGGCATTGTCGGAAAAGAGTCCGCCGAGAGCCTGCTGCCCCGGATATGTGCGGCGTCCGTCACGCATGAGGATGTGCCTTGTCCGATTTCGGTTTCCATCGGTTTTGCCGCGTTTCCCAACGACGGGGCCGCGTTCGAGGTCCTGCACAAGGAGGCGGGCAAGGCGCTGTATCATGCCAAACGGCAGGGGAAACGGCAGTGCGCTTTTTACGGGGAACTGCCTGAGCCTTGCCCCGCGCCTTGAACGGAATGATCGTCTGATTTATTCTTATGCAGGGGGCGGCTTCCGTTTGACAGGCGGCATTCTTTTCTATATACGGAAGGTTCGAGAGAGTCGGGCGGCGGTGGCGCCGCCAACCCCGCCAGGTTCGAAAGAAAGCAACGGTAACGGTTGTTCGCCGGGTGTCCGACTCTCAAAAAGCGCAAGCCCTCGGGTTTGCGCTTTTCGTTTATGCGGGTACCGCCGCAAAGGAGGGAGACATGAATCAGGAATGTGCCGTCGGGTATGCGTCGGAAGCGGACATTGATGCTTGGATGGATCTGGTTGCTCTTGTCCGGGATGCCTTCCCCGGGCTGTCGCTCGGCGAGTACCGGGGGAACCTGCGGAAAGCCATTGCGGAGCGGCGGGCGCTGTGCGCCAAGGATGCAAGGGGGCTGCTCGGCGTGCTGGTGCTCTCGGATCAGCACAACGGCATCGGCTTCCTCGCCGTACATCCTGAGGCGCGGGGGCGGGGCGTCGCTTCGGCCCTTGTCCGCATGATGCTGGATGTGCTCCCCGCCGATCAGGATATCTTCGTGACGACGTACCGGGAAGACGATCCGCTCGGTGCGGCTCCGCGGGCCCTGTACAAGCGCCTCGGCTTCGAAGAGGCCGAACTTGTCACCCGCTATGGGTATCCATGTCAGCAATTCGTGCTGCGGCGCGGTTCCGGGGACAAGTAAAGGCAGAGCCGCCGGTACGCTCGGCCCCGTCAGGCGCACGGTAGGGCCTTCGACAGCGCCAAGCATTGCGCGAATGCCGGATGGAGCCGTTCATCTTTTGGGAAACTTTGGCTCTGTTTGCCGGAATGACGTGTTTTAGGGAGCCGTTTATGAAATACGAATGGAAGAAGCACGAAAAAGCGTTGTACCTTCCGAAAGCCGTTCCTGCTCCGGTTACCGTCCCCGAGCACGCCTTTTTCATGATACGCGGGGAAGGGAACCCCAACGGCGAGGCGTTCCTCGAAGCCATAGGCGTCCTGTACGCCCTGTCATATGCGGTCAAGATGTTGCCGAAGAAAGGGGATGCCCCCGAAGGCTACTATGAGTACGCCGTGTTCCCGCTGGAAGGGGTATGGGACACGGCGGAACCGATGCTGCCGGGAGAGTCCCTCAACAAGGATGCCCTGCGCTACACCCTGATGATCCGCCAGCCGGATTTTGTGACGGACGAACTCGCCGAGCGCATCCTCGCCGCGACAAGCAGGAAAAAGCCGCATCCCCTCTATGCGTCGGCCTCTTTCGGGCACTGGAACGATGGCTTGTGTGTGCAAATGCTCCACGTCGGCCCTTATGACGGCGAACCCGTAAGCTTTAACATGATGCAAGCCTACTGCGCGGAACACGGGTTGCGGCGTGCATCGGACAGCCACCGGGAAATCTACCTCTCGGATGCCCGCAAAACCGATCCGGCACGTCTGAAAACGGTACTGCGGTTTGGCGTGGAGCCCTGTGCCTGAGAACTCATCCCTCAACAACAAAAGCCGCTTCCCTCCAGAAAACGAGAAGGAAGCGGCTTTTTTACATGGAAAGAGTGAGCAGGGATTCGATAGGGCCAAAAGCCTTTGCAGGGAAAAGGGGGGCACAAGCTGTGCCGGCAGGTTTGGGGAAGGGAAAGGGGAAACATGGGGGTGCTCCCCCTTTCTCCAGAAAGTTTCCCCTCCCCGATTTTTTATTCCCCAATCTTCGCCTTCAAAACATCCATCGCCTCGTCAATGCCCGCCGGGTTCGTGCCGCCGGCCTGAGCCTGATCGGGGCGTCCGCCGCCGGAACCGGCGATGGGCGCGGCAACTTCCTTGATCAGCGCGGGTGCGGTGAAGCGTCCGTGCAGATCCTTGGAAACATACAGGATCATGCTCACCTTGCCCTCGTCCACGGGGGCGGCGATGCAAGCTACGCCGGAAGGCATCTTGGAGCGGATGTCGTCCATGAGCTCGCGCATGGCCTTGATGTTGCTGGCGTCGAGTTTCGCGGCAAGCACCTTCACGCCGTTGATCTCCACGACCTTGGACATGAGATCCCCGCCCTGCCCGGACGCGGCCTGCGCGGCGGCCTTTTCCAGATCCTTGCGGAGCCCGCGGTTTTCTTTCTGGAGGCCGTCCAGCTTGGCGGCAAGCCCGCCGGGCTGCGTCTTGAGCATGGCCGCAAGCTGGTGCAGCTCCTCGCTCATGGCGCGGGCGTGCTTGAGGGCGTTCCAGCCGGTCGCGGCCTCGATGCGGCGCGTGCCCGCAGCAATGCCGCTTTCGGACAGGATGACGAAACTGCCCGCCTGGCCGGTGCTGTGCAGATGCGTGCCGCCGCAAAGCTCTACGGACTCGGTGTGATCCGGGTTGCCGATGGTCACCACGCGCACGGTGTCGCCGTACTTTTCGCCGAAGAGCGCCATAGCGCCCATGTCGATGGCGGCCTGCTGGCCCATGAGCTTGGCGGTCAACGGGTAGTCGGCCATGATCGCGGCGTTCACATCGCGTTCCACGGCGGCCAGCTCTTCCGGGGTCATGGGCGCGATGTGCGAGAAGTCGAAGCGCAGGCGATCCGGCGTGACCAGAGAACCCGCCTGACGCACATGGTCGCCGAGCACGCGGCGCAGGGCCGCATGGAGCAGGTGCGTGCAGGTGTGGTTGCGGGCCGCGTCGAGGCGTATGGATTCGGTCACGGTCAGCACCACTTCCTGATCGGAAAGCAGGGTGCCGCCGTCCACTTCGATGTGATGGACGGTGAGGTCGGCTGAAGGCTTCAGGGTGTCGAGCACCTTGGCCGAGCCAGCCGGAGCGGTGAGCAGTCCCGTGTCGCCGCACTGGCCGCCGGACGCGCCGTAGAAAGGCGTCTGATCGGTAACGACGTAGCCCAACGAGCCGCTGGGCAGGGCTTCGATGGGCAAGCCGTCGCCGTCGAGCAGGGCCACGACGCGGCCCACCCCGGTCAGGGCCGTGTAGCCGAAAAATTCGGATTTGAGGCCGTCTTCAAGCAGGCCCTGGAAACGGGAGGCGATGTCCTTTTCGCCGGAACCCTTCCACGCGGCGCGGGCGCGCTGCTTCTGCTGGTGCATGTATTCGTTGAAACCGGCCTCGTCGGCCTTGAAGCCGCGCTTTTCGGCCACGTCGTTCACGATGTCCAGCGGGAAGCCGTAGGTGTCGTACAGCTTGAACGCGGTTTCGCCGGGAATGATCTTCTCGCCCCTGTCGGCGAGGGCGTCCATTTCCTCTTCAAGCATGGAGAGGCCCTTGTCGAGGGTGGAGGAGAAGCGCTCCTCTTCCTCGCGGGTCACGCGGGCCATGAAGTCGGCGCGGGCGCGCAGTTCGGGGTAGTCCTCGCCCATGACTTCCACAACCTTGAGCGCGGTCTTGTACAGGAACGGCTCCTGCATCCCCATGAGGCGGCCGAAGCGGAAGGCACGGCGGATAAGGCGGCGCAGCACGTAGCCGCGGCCTTCGTTGGAGGGCAGGATGCCATCCGTGATCATGAAGGCGATGGCGCGGCTGTGGTCCGCGATGACGCGCAGGGCGGTGTCGTTGTCGGCATTGTCGCGGTAGCGGACGCCGGCGAGTTCGGCCATGTAGTTGATGAAAACCTGGAACAGGTCGGTGTCGTAGTTGGAGCGCACGCCCTGGCACACGCCCGCGATGCGTTCAAGGCCCATGCCGGTGTCGATGGACGGGCGGGGCAGGGGGACGCGGGAGCCGTCGGGAAGCTGCTCGAACTGCATGAACACGAGGTTCCAGATTTCAAGGAAACGGTCGCAGTCGCACTTGCCGATGCCGCAGTCCGGGCCGCAGGCCATGTCCGCCCCCTGATCGAAGTGGATTTCCGAACAGGGTCCGCAGGGGCCGGTATCGCCCATGCTCCAGAAGTTGTCCTTTTCGCCAAGGCGGAAGATGCGCTCGGGCGCGACGCCAGCCACTTTCTGCCAGAGTTCGAAGGCTTCGTCATCATCCTTGTAGACGGTGATGTAGAGCCGATCTTTGGGCAGTTTCAGGTCTTCGGTGATGAAGGTCCACGCGAAACGGATGGCGTCTTCCTTGAAGTAGTCCCCGAAGGAGAAGTTGCCGAGCATTTCGAAGAAAGTGTGGTGGCGCGCGGTGCGGCCCACGTTGTCGAGGTCGTTGTGCTTGCCGCCCACGCGCAGGCACTTCTGGGACGTGGTGGCACGCACGTAGTCGCGTTTTTCCTGTCCGCAGAAAATTTTCTTGAACTGCACCATGCCCGCGTTGGTGAACAGCAGGGACGGGTCGTCGCGGGGGATCAGGGAAGAGGAGGCGACTTCGGTGTGCCCGTGTTTTTTGAAGTATTCCAGAAAACGGTGGCGGATTTCATTGGCTGTCAGCATACAGGCTCCTGCGGGAGGTGGAGAGATCGGGGGATGAGGCCATGCCCGGCGGCATCGCCTCCGGAAAGGTTCGGCGGGGAGGGAGCCCCTCCCCGCATCGGATCAGATTTCGTCGTCCATGTCGTCGACGGGGGCGTTTTCGGGGTCCGGGAGGTTTTCTTCCGGTGCGTGCACGACGGGCCGCGGGTTCATGCCCAGATGCTCGATGAGCTGGCTCTCGATGGCGTTGCGCAGCTCGGGGGTTTCATCGAGCAGGGCACGGACCTTTTCCTTGCCCTGGCCGAGCTTTTCGGCCCCGAAGGCGAACCATGCGCCGCTCTTGTCCACGATGCCGGCGTCGACGCCGAGGTCGATGAGTTCCCCGGAGCGGGAAATGCCCGTGCCCCAGATGATGTCGAACTTGGCTTCGCGGAAGGGGGGGGCCATCTTGTTTTTGACCACCTTCACGCGGGTAAGGGAGCCGTAGGCTTCTTCCTTGTCCTTGAGGGTCTGGATCTTGCGGATGTCGAGGCGCACGGAGGAGTAGAACTTGAGCGCGTTGCCGCCGGTGGTCGTTTCCGGGCTGCCGTAGCCGGTGACGCCGATCTTCATACGGATCTGGTTGATGAAGATGACGGCGGTGCGGGACTTGTGGATGGTGCCGGTCAGCTTGCGGAGCGCGTGGGACATCAGGCGGGCGTGCCCGCCGACCTGTGTTTCGCCCATCGCGCCTTCGAGTTCGGTCTGGGGGATAAGGGCGGCCACGGAGTCGATGACCACGAGGTCCACCGCGCCGGAACGGACCAGCATGTCGGCGATTTCAAGGGCCTGCTCTCCGTGGTCGGGCTGCGAGATGAGCAGTTCGTCGGTTTTGACGCCAAGGCGCCTGGCATAGGTCACGTCAAGCGCGTGCTCGGCGTCGATGAAGGCGGCGGTCCCGCCGAGCTTCTGGCATTCCGCGATGACGTGCAGGGTGAGGGTCGTTTTGCCCGAGGATTCGGGGCCGTAGATTTCGGTGACCCGGCCCTTGGGGATGCCGCCGATGCCGAGGGCGAGGTCTACGCCGATGGACCCGGTGGGGATCACCGGGACTTTGACATGGACATCATCGGAAAGCTTCATCACGGCGCCTTGGCCGAATTTGCGTTCGATGGTTTCGAGGGCTGTTTTCAACGCCTCTTGGCGCGCTTCTTCAGGGGTAAGGGTTGGCTTTTTTGCCATTGGGGGAGACTCCATAAAGGTAGACGGGGTTTGCCGGGATAGGCTTCCCGAATTTGCTTTCATACCAAAAGCGCCCGGATCGGGCAACCCGATTACGGGCACGCGATCCCGTATGTCAACGGATTCCGCAGGATAGAAAAAGGGGAGAGGCGTTCCGATCCTCCCCCCTCTTGTTTTGTCCCGGATCGGGCGGGCTATTTCTTTTCCAGATCGGCCATCAGCTCCAGAGCCGTCTTGGGCCCGGCGCTCACGTCCAGCTTGATGGACGGATCCTTATAGGGCAAGGCGTCGATGGCTTCAATGGAAAGCGGCTTTTCCGTGTTGAAGATGAGGCGGACAGCGCCGGGCTTGTCGATGTACTCCATGAGCTTGGCCGTGTAGTCCGTCCATTCGGCGGCGCCGAGGTATTCCTTGACATACTTCTTGGCCGTATCCACGCACTGTTCGGGGGTCAGGCCCATGAACTTCTGGCCGAGGACGCCGAGGCGGGGCAGGAGCCCTTCATCAGCGTATCCCGCTTCGATGTGGCTGAACTTGATGTTCTTTTCAACAAAGTTTTCAATGTCGGAATCGGTGACGCTGTTATTGTTGATGATCTCAAAGAAGGCCTTATAGGGGACTTCGCCCTTGACGGCGAAGTCGGCCGTACCGAGCTTGGCGACGCTGAGGGAAGCGGTGCTGTTGAACTGGTTGTCCTTGTTGGGCAAGGACATGGCATAGGATGCGCTGGCATCTATTTCCGGCACGCCCATGACCGAGAGCAGCTGGAGTTCCGGCACGAGGGCCACGGGCATCTTGAGGTGCTCCAGAGACACTTCAAGGGCGTAGGGGGAGGTCGAAGGGTTCGTGATGTTCAGCTTGTCCAGCGAAACATCGAGCAGGGCGCTGCTGGTTTTGAGGTCCTTCAGGGAAAGGAGGCCGATGAGCGGCTTGGGCCCGGCGAAAAGGTTCTGGAAGATCCCGAACGCTTCATCGTCGTTGATGTCGGTGGGAGCGATGAAGTAAATCTTCTCCATGATGTCGCGGGGCGGCAGGTTCATGTTCTCGAGCCGGATTTCGCCGAGCGTCAGGACGTCCTGCCCCCTCAGGGTGAACACGATCCCGTTTGTCACGGAAGAGTCCAGATGCCCTTTGGCGTAGGATTTCTGGACGGCGGAATCGGTGGAGAGGGAGAAAGGCAGGGCCTTGCTCGTTATCTTGACGCCGGAGGCGGAATCTTCCTTGTACGAAAGACCGTAGATGATCGCCAGGGCCACTTTCGGATCGTCGTCACCGGCGGTGCTCATCAGGGTTTTGACGGCGGCGGTTTCAATGGCGACGCCCTTGAAGGTGCGGAGCCGTACCGTGATGTTCGGTTCGGGACCGAAGGACAGGTTGTGCAGGGCGATCTCGTCGGCTACGGGAAGTTCCGTTTCCTTGATTTCGCTCTTGGGGTCGCGCATCAGCGAAAGCAGGGTGGTCCCCGGATTCCGGATATCCAGCGTTTCGACGGTAGCGGCCACGGTCTGTTTTGCCGGGGTAACATACGTCATGCGAACGTTTTTGAGGACAAGATGGTTGTCCATCAGCGTATAGGAAATATCCCCGAGCTCTACGTGGGCATCCTGTGGAGTTTGGGCCGCCCATGTGCGGATGGCGTCAACGACGGCGTTTTCAAGATAGCGCATCCCGCCGTACCCGACGGCGATGACTGCGACAACGGCGATGCCGAGGCCAACGAGGCCTTTCTGGAGTTTGGACAGAGCCATGGCTTTCCTCGAAGAAGGTTTGATGGTCATCCATGCGAGGCATGGAAAGAGCAACAGTGTAGGTACGGCCTCCCGCCCGGTCAAGGAAATCATCCGGGGAGCGGGAGAGAAATAAAGGAGGAAAACGCGAAACGGCCCCGGGGCGAGGAACCCGGAGCCGTCTTGCGTGCGCGCCGTGTGCGGCGGAGCGCCCGGTTTGGATGAGTGGGAAGCGACGGGCGCTGTCGGAGAGCCGTCTTCATGAGGCCCTGTCAGGCCCGGCCGGAGGAACCGCGTGCCGTTCGCGGCGCGTAGCCAGACGCGGGGAGCGTCTTCCGGCGGAAACCATTCCGCTTTCTTCCGCCAAGAGGCTCAGGAGGACGTCTCCGGATTGGAGAAAGCGGCGGGGTTCCGGGGCTGGGGCCCCGGAACCGGACGTGTACGGCTGTTTAGGACGCTACGCAGGAGCGGACGGACTTGGGCTTCGCTGCATCGCCGCCCTTCTTGGCGTTGGGATCGACGGTGCGGATCGTGGTGACCTTGTTCTGGGTGAAGAAGTCGATGCCGTCCTTGCCCTGCGCCTTGTTGGTCCCGAGGAGCGACCCCTTGATGCCGCCGAAGGGAATGTACGGATGCGGGGCGCAGATGCCCACGTTGACGCCGACCATGCCCACGTCGGCGTCGCGGCTGAACTTTTCGGCATAGAACTGGCTCTGCGTGAAGATGCACGCGCCGTTGCCGAATTCGGACTGCCGGATGAGTTCGAGGGCGTCGTCGATGTCCGCGATTTTGATCGTGGCGACCAGCGGGCCGAACACTTCAGTCGTGAACAGCGGGTTGCAGGGGGTCACGTCCTTGATGATCGTGGGGCCGACGAAATAGCCGTTCTTGTTCTTTTCGGGCAGTTCGGGGTTGCGGCCGTCGAGGACGAGTTCGCAGCCGTGTCCGTGGTTCAGGGCGATATCCACGTATTCCTTCACCTTGTCGGCGGCGGAGCGGGAAATCAGGGGTCCCATGTACACGTCGGGATCAAGCGCGTCGCCGACTTTGACCTTCTTGGCGGCTTCGATCATGCGTTCGAGCACGGTGTCGTACAGTTCGGGCACGATGGCCACGATGGACCCGGCGAGGCAGCGCTGGCCTGCGGAGCCGTAGCAGGAGTTGATGTAGTTTTCGATGAAAACGTCGATGTCGGCGTCTTCCATGACCACAAGCATGTTTTTCGCGCCGCCGAGCAGCATGGAGCGCTTGGCGCCTCTGGCGCAGCCTTCGGCCATTTTTTTGGCGGTCGGGGTGGACCCGACGAGGCACACGCCCGCGATGCGGGGATCTTCATACCACGTGCCGGGGATGTCGCGGCTGCCGTGGATGACGTTGACGACGCCGCCGGGCAGGCCGATTTCCATGAAGATTTCGCACATGAGCTGCATGAAGTAGGGCGACTGGGTGGACGGCTTATAGATGAAGGTGTTGCCCGTGCCGATGGCGAAGGGGATGAACCAGCCGAACACCAGCGCGGGGAAGTTGAAGGGCGCCACGCCGCCGAACACGCCGAGGGACTGTTTCGTGACCTTGCCGGTGATGCTCCCGGCGATCTGATCGAGGGTCTCGCCCTGAATCAGCGCGGGGATGGAGCAGGCCATTTCGACGATTTCGATGACGCGCTGGACTTCGCCGCGGGCTTCGGAAATATGTTTCGCCTGATCGAGCGCGATGCCCTGAGCGAGCTTTTCCAGATCGCGGATCATGCATTCCCGGATTTTATGGATATAGGTCATGCGCTTGGCGATGGGGACGAGGCGCCACGTCTTGTAGGCTTCGGCGGCGGTGGCGATGGCGGCTTCGCAGGTTTCCATGTTGGAAACGGGCACGGAGCCGATGGTTTCGCCGGTGGACGGGTTGTACAGGGGAACCGTTTTGCCGCCCGTTTCTTCCTGCCACTGGCCGTTGATGAAGTTGCGGATCTGGATCATGGTTTTGCCTCCAAACGTATTCTGGGTGGGTGTGGGAATGGGCCCGTTTTGGGATCTCGGCCCATGACTCTCCTATACGCGCCTTCCGTCTTTCCCGTCTTCTCGCATTCTGCCAAAGAGTATCGCGATCCTGCCAAAATGGGCGAAAATGGCGGGTGCGTGGTGCGGGGAGGGTGCAGGGGGAGAAGGTTAGGGAGGGGAGGCCGCGCGGCGGGAGTTCGTTCCGGCGGAAGGTGGAAAGGGGGAAATGGGGAGAGCTTCCGATAAGTGATTCTGATTTTTATCCTAATAAAAAACTACATGTAATTTTTGATAAAATTATTGGGAGACTAACGCCCTCAGGTGGTGCCTGCGCGGGGGCGGCGGGATGACGGCGGCTTTAGGGTACGGGCGTGGGAGATGGTTGTGTCGAAGAGGCGGGAAGGCGGCGTGCGCGTCAGCGGGCGAGTTGGCCCGGCGTGCGCCCGAAGAGTTTCTTGAAGGCGGCGATGAACGCGGAAACGGAGGCGTAGCCGCAGTTGAGGGCCACGGCGGTGACGCTTTCCCCCGCTTCAAGCTGGGCGCGGGCGTGGTGCAGGCGGATACGCTGACGCCAGCGCCCGAAGGATTCCCCGGTCTGGCGCTGGAACAGGCGGGCAAGGGTGCGTTCGGACATGCCGAGGCGCGTGCACCATTCGCGGATCGTTTCCGGGGAGTCCGGCTCATTGAGGAGGGCGGTGCACAGGGCGACGAGGCGGCGATCGCGGGGCATGGGGAGGGGAAAGCCCACTTCGGGGAGCAGGGGGAGCTGGTCGAGCAGGACGGAAACCATCCTGGCCACGGGGCCGGGCTCCTCATAGTCGCAGGGTTGCGGGGCGAGTGCGTGGATGAGTTCGCGGACGAGGGGCGAGACCTCCATGGCGTGGTAGCGTTGAAACCGGGGGCCGGGAGGCAGGACATGAGGCATGATGTACAGGGCATTGTCCACGGACGGCTCCGGGATGTACCATTCATGGGTCAGCCCGGGAGGGATCCATACGGCCCTCTGCGGCGGCGCGGCATAGTTGCCGAGTTCGGTACAGATGACCATGTATCCGGAGCGCATGAACGCCAATTCGCCCCAGTGCTCATGCCGGTGCAGATCGCTCCACGTACCCGCTTCGAACGGGTCGTTGAACCAGAACACCGGACGCGGCAGCCTGACGAACGGGACATTGTAGCTTTTGACCTCGGTGAGCCGGTAGGATTTCATGGGCGGTTCGTCTCCATGCCGTAAGTGTAGCGTAAAGCCGTTCCCGCCGACAAGGGGGACGGAATGGGGCGGGACGGATTGGGCATTGTTTATCTGCATACATTGATATAGAGTAAACGCCCGTCGTTTGCCCAAACCGGGCCTTTCCTAACCCGAGATCTGCCGCGGAGCGTGTTTCATGTCCGAAAAAGCCAACTTCAGGGCGCTGTTGCCCATGATCGTCTTTCTTGTCCTGTTCATCGGGACGGGCATAGCCCTGACCGCAGCCGGGGCGGATATGCCGTTCTATCAGCTTTCCGCGACGGTGGCGATCATCCCCGCCATCGTGCTCGCCATCCTTCAGGGCAAGGATGATCTGAACAAAAAGATCGGCGTGTTCCTTTCAGGCGTGGGTGAAATCAACATCATCACCATGTGCATGATCTTCCTGCTTGCGGGCGGGTTCGCGTCCGTGGCTTCGGCCATAGGCGGGGTGAAGGCTACGGTCAATTTCGGGCTCTCGCTGCTGCCCCCGTCCATGATCCTGCCGGGCCTGTTCCTCATCGGGGCGTTCATTTCCACGGCGATGGGCACCAGCATGGGGACCGTGGCCGCCATTGCGCCCATTGCGGTGGGCGTGGGCGAGCAGACCGACATTCCGCTGGCCTTGCTTCTCGGCGTGGTCATGAGCGGGGCCATGTTTGGGGACAACCTGTCCATGATCTCGGATACGACCATTGCCGCCACCCGCACGCAGGGCTGCGAGATGAAGGACAAGTTCCGCATGAATCTGCTCATCGCCCTGCCCGCGGCGCTCGTCACGCTGGCCCTGCTGTGGTTTGCCGGGGCTTCGGGGCAGGTGGTCAAGCACGAGGAGTATCAGTTTATCCGCGTTGTCCCGTATCTCGCTATTCTGGTCATGGCGCTCGCGGGCGTGAACGTGTTCATCGTGCTGCTGGCGGGCATCGTGTTTACCGGCGCGGTGGGTATTGCCTCTGTGGGCGGCTATACGCTCATCCAGTGGAGCAAGGATATTTACAGCGGTTTTGTGGGCATGAACGAGATCATGGTGCTCTCCATGCTGGTGGGCGGCCTCGGGGAGCTCATGCGTTACCACGGCGGTATCAGCTGGCTGTTGGAGCGCGTGAACGGGCTGGCCCGGAAGCTTTCCGCCGAGTCCCCGGTGAAGGCGGGCGAATGCTGCATCAGCCTGCTGGTATTGCTTGCCAATCTGTGTACGGCGAACAATACGGTGGCTATCATTCTGACGGGCAAGGTGGCGCACGAAATCGCGGTTTCGAACGGAGTTGACAGGCGGCGCAGCGCCAGCTTACTTGACATATTCTCATGCGTCGTGCAGGGACTCATCCCCTATGGGGCGCAGTTGCTGCTGGCCGGTTCCATTGCGAAGCTTTCGCCTTTGTCCATTGCAGGGAACAACTGGTATTGCATGTTGCTCGCGGTGGCCGCCGTATTCGCTATCTTGTTCGGCATTCCGAGAGTCCGTCCGGTGCGTCCCCTCGCCTAGTACAGAAAGAATCCGGAAAAAAGCGTGCCCGCTTCCCCTTTTTTTGGGGGTGAGCGCGGAATGCCCCGCGTTTGGGGCATCCGGGCGGGGCGGGTTCGGAACAGCCTGAAAGAACCATGTTTTTCAGCGGAATGAGGCCGTTGCATGGGGCTTCGCATGAAGGAAAGCCATGTGGTATGTCTACCTGCTCCGATGCGCCGATGCCACGTTGTATTGCGGGGTGACGACGGACATGGAGCGGCGGTTGAGGGAGCACAACGCGGGAAGCCGTGGCGCGAAGTATACGCGGGCGCGCCGTCCCGTTGAGCTGGTGTGCTGCGTGGCGCAGCCGGATGCCTCTTCCGCGTGCCGTCTGGAGCGGGAGGTGAAGCAACGCCCCCGTGCCGAGAAAGCGGCGTTCCTGCTGGCGAGGGCGGAGCGTCCGCCGGAAGAGGAATAAGCAGCGTCTGTTACGGAAAGGATGCCGTATCGCCAAGGGGCGGTGCGGCTTTGTCATGCTGAGAGGGAAACGCTTCCCGGTAAAGGAAGGAGCACGTCCATGTTGATGGGAATGATGATCGTCGTTGGCTTCATCGTCGGGTTTCTTGTCGGGTGTACCGGCATGGGCGGGATCATCCTGATTCCGGCTCTTGTCTACCTTTCCGGGCTGAGCAGCCATGTGGCGATGGGGACTACCCTGTTTACGTTCATTTTTACGACCAGCCTGTGCAGCTGGCTGTATATCAGGCTCGGCCATGTGGACTGGAAAGCGACGATCCCCATTTGCATCGGCGGGTTCCTGTTTACGTATGTGGGGTCTGACGTGAAGGCCTTCACCGCCGCGCCGTACCTGAATCTCATTCTGGCCCTGCTGATCCTGCTGGCGGGCGCGCTGGTGTTCTGCCCGGTGAGGGGGCGGCGTTTTTCCTTTATGGAAGAGGGGCGGCGGTCGCGCTTCTGGGTGCTGTTCGCCGTTGGCAGCGGCGTGGGCTTCGTCGCCGGGCTGACGGGCGCGGGCGGGCCTGTGCTCTCCGTGCCGATCATGATTGCGCTCGGCTTCCCGCCGCTCATCGCCATCGGGGCGGGGCAGGTCTATTCCGTGCCGGTCGCCCTTTCCGGCAGCGCCGCCAACTTCCTGCACGGGGCCATCGACTATAAGGTCGGAGCGCTGATGATCGTCATCCAGATCCTCGGCATCCTCCTCGGCGTGTACATGGCCAACCGTATGGACACCACGAAGCTCCGTAAAATGGTCGCATGGGTCTGCCTCTTCTGCGGCGGCTTTATCCTTGTGAACGCCATTCGGGGGATCCTCGCCATGTAGTTTTGTATGACGGGTGCGATGACGCGGAGAAAATCTCCATGAAAGGGAAGCCGTCGGGCTTCCTTTTCATTTTCTTGGGGAAAGGGCGCGAAAAGAAGTTTCCGCCTTGTATGGCGCTTCCTGTGATAACGTGTTACGTGTTGACCTAGTGAAAAAGAAGAGGTTCTTTCCATAATTTTCCAATGCTGTCAGAAGGAAACGATATGCCGCCCATTGAACTTTCCGCCCTTGCCGACGGCATTTCCTATGCCTCGAGCGTCTTTTTCGCTGTGCTGCTGTATCGTCGGGGTATGCTGACGTGTGGGAATCTTTTGCGGACGTTCTTTGCTGGTATGTGTGCGTTCATTCATTTCATAGCAGGGCCTAGAGGGTACGCTGGGTTACCTTTTTTCTATGATTGGATTGCTGTAGATACTCCACAGTCCTGTATTGAAGTAGGGCAATACGTCCTGCGAAATCTTTGCTTTGGTGCTGTAGCGTATCCATATCTTTTTTTAGCTAAAATATTTACATCAAGACGTAAGATTTTGCTCACAGGTGACTGCCCGTTACAAGAAACATTGTTTTTATCTTGTCTGTTAAGTGGAATGACACAAATATTTTGGAATTATATTGTTGAATTTAATAGTTTTCTTTTTATGGAAGAATGAGGGGGATACGTTCTTTTTCTGAAATACGACGCGCAATGTATAAAATATTGCTGATATAATCTTGGCAGTTGTTCAAAATAAGTCCATAGTTCCCAACGTTGACGTGTCCATGTACTTGATTCGTTATGATATCTTTTGTTGATTTTGTAAATGTGCTTATTTTTTCTTGGACTTGATTGATGTATGTTTCATATTCTCTAACGGCTCTATCTATGATGTCGGCATCGTATTTCACATCACCATAAGTATACAATGGAAGGTTCCTTTTTCTATCAGGCCGGACGTTATCATCGCCGAAAAAGCCAAAATCGTTGCCTTCAGAATCAAAAAAGTGCCGGTGCTCAGGGAGGAGATCGGGGAGTCCTCCTTTTCCTGATTTATATGTGTTTTTATCCCATTTTTTGATCCAGTCGAGTTTGGTCGTGGAAACGGAACCGAGGCCGTCCAATGGTCTTCTCCCGATCACATAATAACGTTTTTCTTTTCTTGTTTGCTGATACGGCACTTGCAATTCGGATGCGGGGGATTCGGTTTTTCTGCATATGTCTTGCGGGAAAACTCAAGGCAGGTGGGACATGCGTTGGGGCTTGGTTCCACTTTCCACACACCGCCGTCGGCTTGGGTAGTATCGGAAAGGGCTGCAATCCGCCTTTGCCGCCTGTCCTCTTCCATTTCCCTCATGAGAGATTCAATCGTATTCATTGAGCGCCTCCTTACTGGTATAGTTCGTCATAGCCGTTTTCCCTTCTCAAAAAAGATTGAAGCCCGTCAGCGCCGGGGCCGTCCTTTTTTGACAACGGTCTACGATTGCTCTATCCTGTTGCGTTCGGACGTCCATCCGATCCCAACGTCACACCGAACCACGAGTACAGGCCATGAGCGATAACGTTACCGCGATCAAAGGCTTCGCCGATTTGTTTTCTCCGGACAGCGACGCTTTCACCCATATGGAAGCTGTAGCGCGGGAAACCTTTTCCCGTTACGGCTTTACCGAACTGCGCACTCCTATCCTCGAGCGGACGGAACTGTTCTGCCGGGGCATCGGGACGGAAACCGACGTGGTCCAGAAGGAAATGTATACCTTCCCCGACCGCAAGGGCCGTTCCCTGACCTTGCGTCCCGAAGCGACCGCCGGGGTCATGCGCGCGTATATCGAAAGCGGCCGGAGCGGCGACGCCGTGACCAAGCTGTTCACCATCGGCCCCATGTTCCGCTACGAGCGTCCCCAGAAGGGGCGTATGCGGCAGTTCCACCAGATCAACTGCGAATGCCTCGGGCCTTCCGAACCCTACGCGGACGCCGAACTGGTCACGATGGCCATGCGTTTCCTCGAAGCGCTGGGCCTCAAGGATCTGAGCCTCCAGCTCAATTCGCTGGGCTGTCCCACATGCCGTCCCGTCTACCGCGAGACGCTGCGCAAGTGGCTCTCCGAGCTGGATGAGTCCGCCTTGTGCGAGGATTGCCGCCGCCGCATGGTGACCAACCCGCTGCGCGTGCTGGACTGCAAGGTTCCCTCGTGCAGGGAGCACACCGCCGAAGCGCCCAAGATTTTGGATCACAACTGCCCCGACTGCGCCGCGCATTTCGAGACGGTGCGCCGTCTGCTGGACGCCGAAAAGGTGCCCTACGTGATCAACCATCGGCTGGTGCGCGGGCTGGACTACTACACGCGCACCACCTTTGAAATCGTGTCCGATCAGATCGGCGCGCAGGGTACCGTGGCTGGCGGCGGGCGTTACGACGGCCTCGTCGAACAGCTCGGCGGCCCCAACGTTTCCGGCCTCGGTTTCGCTTGCGGTATGGAGCGCCTTGCGCTGCTGCTTCCCCAGCCGGAAGCGGGAGCCGATCGCCCAGATTTCTTCACGGTCGTGCTGACCGACGTTGCCCGCGACGCCGCCTATGCGTTGACGCAGGCCCTGCGCGATGCGGGTTTCCGTGGCGAGATGGGCTTTTCCTCCCGCAGCATCAAGAGCGCCATGCGTCAGGCCGGAAAGTCCGGCGCGCGTTTCTGCCTCCTCATTGGTGAAGACGAGCTCGCCGCCCAGACGGTCATGCTCAAAAATATGGACAGCGGCGAACAGTCTTCCGTGGCGTTTGCCGACGTTGTGGCCCGGCTTCAGAAATAGCTTGTAAAGGAATGTTTGGTATGAGCGAAGAACAGAAGGAATTGTCGGTCGCCTGCCAGTCGCTCGGCGACTGGACGCGCACCCACACGTGCGGTGAGCTGACCGGGGCCGACAACGGGGCGGAAGTCTGCCTCATGGGCTGGGTGCAGTACCGGCGTGACCACGGCGGCCTGATTTTTGTGGACCTGCGCGACCGTTTCGGCCTGACGCAGATCGTGTTCAGCCCCGAGTACGCCCCCGAGGCCCACGAACAGGCTGGCGCGCTGCGTTCGGAATACGTGCTTGCCATGAAGGGCAAGGTACGCCCCCGTCCCGAGGGCATGGTCAACCCCAACCTCAAGACCGGTGAAGTGGAAGTCGTGGTCAGCGAATGGAAGCTGCTGAACACGTCCAAGACCCCGCCCTTCCAGATTGAGGACCGCGTGGAAGCGGGCGAAAACCTTCGCCTCCAGTGGCGTTATCTCGACCTGCGCCGCCCGCGCATGGCCCGCAACCTCGCGCTGCGCAGCCGTACCGCCATGGCCATCCGCAACGAGCTGGCCTCGCAGGGCTTCCTTGAAGTGGAAACGCCCATCCTCACCAAGTCGACCCCCGAAGGCGCGCGCGACTATCTCGTTCCTTCGCGTCTGAACCACGGCCAGTTCTACGCGTTGCCGCAGTCGCCGCAGCAGTTCAAGCAGTTCTGCATGATCGCCGGGCTCGACCGCTATTTCCAGATCGCGCCCTGCTTCCGCGACGAAGACCTCCGCGCCGACCGTCAGCCGGAATTCACGCAGGTCGACATCGAAATGAGCTTCGCCGACGAGAAACAGGTCATGGACATGGCCGAAGGCCTCATGATCCGCGTGTTCAAGGAAGCGCTCGGCGCGGACATTCCCGCTCCGTTCCCCCGCATGACGTGGGACGAGGCCATGTCCCGCTACGGTGTGGACAAGCCCGACACCCGTTTCGGCCTTGAGCTTCAGGATGTGACCTCCATCGTCAGCAACTCCGGCTTCAAGCTGTTCGCCTCCGCCAAGCTGGTGAAGGCCATGCGCGTGCCCGGCGGCGAAAGCCTGACCCGCAAGGAGATCGACGAACTCACCGAGTTCGTGAAGATCTACGGCGCGCAGGGGCTCGCGTGGATCAAGATCCGCGAAAACGAATGGCAGTCGCCCATCGCCAAGTTCCTGTCCGATGAGGAACGCGCCGGCCTCACCGAAGCCCTCGGCCTTTCCGTGGGCGACATCGTGTTCTTCCAGGCGGGCGAGCCCGGCATGGTGAACGCCGCGCTCGGCAACCTCCGCGTGCACCTCGGCGAAAAGCTCGGCCTGATCCCCGAAAACGCTTGGAATTTCCTGTGGGTGACGGACTTCCCGCTGTACGAGTACAGCGAGGAGGAAAACCGCTATGTGGCTTGCCACCATCCCTTCACCGCGCCCAAGGACGGCGATCTGGAGAAGATGGTGTCCGAGCCCGCCGCCACCAAGGCCCGCGCCTATGACATGGTGCTGAACGGCAACGAAGTGGGCGGCGGTTCCATCCGTATCCACGAAGCGGCCGTGCAGCGCAAGATGTTTGAAGCTCTCGGCTTTTCCAAGGAATCTTACGAATCCCAGTTCGGCTATTTCATTCAGGCGCTCGAGCATGGGGCCCCGCCGCATGGCGGCATCGCCTTCGGTTTGGATCGCCTGATCATGCTGATGTCCGATTCGCCGTCCATCCGCGACGTCATCGCCTTCCCCAAGACCCAGAAGGCTACCTGCCTCATGACCAACGCGCCCGATATCGTGTCCGCGAAGCAGCTTCGTGAGCTTGGCCTGCGTCTTCGTGAGGAAGCGAAGGACAAGAAGGAAGAGAAGTAGAACATTGGGGAGGGGAAGGGGAACCTTTCTCCAGAAAGGTTCCCCTTCCCCTCCCCAAACCCCTC
>ERZ809074.2072-NODE-2072-length-23363-cov-11.741720_pt1 | contig 23363 bp, 23 predicted proteins | sample MGYA00520795_ERZ809074 | MGnify/ENA primary metagenome ERZ809074 (study PRJEB31570, sample SAMEA3212989) | Homo sapiens | biome: human-gut; feature: human gut; material: fecal | place: Sweden | collected 2011 ...
GAAAACAGCAGAAATGTTACATATATACAAGAGTTTCCACTTCCATGCAGGTAGAAGGCTACAGTCTTGATGCACAAAAGGACAAGCTTAGAAAATACGTAAGCAGATAGGAAGCAACATTGATACCTCGGAGCTTGACAGGGAATATGATGGATTAAAAGACAGACTGAGCCAGACAACCGGGGCGAAAAACAGGCTTGCTGACCAGATGGATCATTTATCCGTATCGGATAAGAATTATGATAAAAAATATAATGACATGCAGGAACGTCTGGACAAGCTGTATGATAAATTTACAGATCTGGAAAAGAAGACATTTTTGAAGAGCTTCCTGTCGGATGTGTTTATCTATGAGGAAGAGCAAAAGGATGGCAGAATATTAAAAGGTCTCCGGTTTAAATTTCCGATATATATGAATGGCAGAAATGTATTGGGCGTGGATTGGGATAATGAAAGCACAGATGAGACGGTTGTTCGTCCTAATTAAAATAAAAGCAGGATGAATGCAGAGGGTATTTTTGAATTTACAGATAAAGAAAAAGTGCGGAGTTGAGGTTGGAAAAATACTTTTTTACAAAGGAGAAAAATTAAATGAATATTACAGTATATCTTGGCGCAAATGAAGGTAACAATCCGTCGTTAAAAAGGGCAGTCAAAGAACTGGGAACCTGGATCGGACAAAGTGGCAACGCACTTATTTACGGAGGTTCTAAAAGTGGTTTGATGGGAGCATTAGCCGATAGTGTATTGAATGCAGGCGGCAATGTTACGGGTGTTGAGCCACAATTTTTTATTGAAAATGAATTTCAGCACGAAGGAATTACAAAACTGATCGTAACTAAGGATATGTCGGAACGAAAAAACAAAATGATTGAACTTGGCAATGCATTTATTGCATTTCCTGGAGGAACAGGTACTTTGGAAGAAATAACTGAGATTATGTCAAAAGTATCACTGAAGCAGTTAAATGCACCGTGTATTGTATATAATCTTAATGGTTACTATGATGGCTTAAAAGCAATGCTTAAACATATGATTGACATGGGATTGTCATCAGAGGAAAGACAAAAAGGAATATATTTTGCAGAAAGACTGGAGCAAATAACAGACATTTTATGCTCTTTGAAAGAGGATTAGCAGAAACCAGATTCAAATATTGAGATAGAAATAAAAGCAACAGCAACGGATTCTTTAAGTCCCTTCCGATCTAAATCATAGAAAGGAAGGGGGAAGTGCATATGTACTTATCGGTATTCAACAATATCTGTGAATGGCTTCCGTGGTCTTTTAGCTGGAGCTTCATTTGCAAATCCAACAGCAACAATTCCGGTTAACTGGTTGTCTGTTTTGATAAAATCTACAAGTTCCTTATACGCAAAACACGTATTTGCAATCCATAATGTACCTAATCCATGTTCTGTTGCTGTCAATATCATGTTTTCAATAGCAGCGCCTATGGATAGTGAATCGCAAATTTCCACGATGCGTTTTTCATTTTCAATACCTTCAAATGGAGTTTTCTGATTTGTGTTAAGCACTGCTATAAGACATGGCGCCTCTTCCATAATTCTGACAGTATTTTCAGCATCTGGTATGGCAAACGCCCATTCTTTCATAAGTGCATGCGTGATTTTTTCTGAATTTATGCCCTGGCGCATAACATCAACCAATTTCTCTTTTTCTTTGCCTTGATATACAATAAACTTCCAAGGCTGCCTGTTTTTGGCAGACGGAGCAAGAGTCGCACTATATATTATATCTTCAATTAATTCCTTGTTAATTTTATCCGCTTTATATTTTCTTATACTTCTTCTGTTCTCAATTTCCTGAATCATAGATATCCTCCTGCAATTTATCATCTCTACGCCTTTTGGCAATATCTACATTATAGCCTCTGAACTATCTTTTTTCCACCCAGTATCACTTGCCGTTTCGATGAGTTTTGTGTGAAAAGATGCACTATATGACTTGCGCCTATGGTATACTTAAATAGTATGAAACTATTGAGAAAGGTGATGAGTAAAAATGTGCAAAAAAGATGAGTTGTTGGAATATGTGATACAGGATATAAATAGCATTTACAGTGACTATTCCTTTCAGAAAAGCACCCAAAGGTGCTTTTCTGGTGAAGGATGAACATACAATGTAGTCCGTTACAAGATTTAGATTTCCTTTAAGTCCAACGTGTCTCGAAAGATAGAGATGCTCCGGTTTAAGATTCCGTTCATATAAGCAATCGCAGTTCCATAGTTTGTCATAGGAATGTGTGCATCTTCGGCACATTTTAGACGATATTTCATTTCTCGTTCATTTAACATACAGCCTCCGCAGTGGATAATGAGCTGATATTCGGAAAGATTCAGCGGAAATTCAGTTCCGCTTGTAAATTCAAATTCAAAATCTTTTCCGGTGTATCGGCGAATCAGATTTGGAAGCTTAACAGTTCCGATATCACCGCATTGGCGGTGATGCGTGCATCCTTCGCTGATCAGAATTTTGTCACCTTTTTTTAATTTATCCAGTGTATATGCGCCATGCACTACTGTTTTCAGGTTTCCTTTATATCTTGCAAATAGTATGGAAAATGAAGTTAATGGTACATGTTCAGGAACAATGGCAGATACTTGTTTGAAGGCCTGACTGTCTGTAATGACCAGGTCTGGATCGCGACCGAGTTTTTTTAATGTATCAGCCAGTTCTGTTTCTCTTACAACAATGGAAACGGCACCGGACTCCAGAATATCACGGATGGTTTGCTGCTGTGGAAGAATCAGTCTGCCTTTTGGTGCAGCAGAATCGATTGGCACAACAAGAACAATCAGGTCCATTGGACGGATTAGGTCGTGTACGATATACCGGTCATTATCAGAAGAAGGAATGAGCTTTCCGATTAATTCCTTCAGTTCCTGGATATTGCTGTGATCCTGTGCACTGACCCACAAAATGTGTTCAGAAGGAATTTGACAGGATTCGACAATATCAGCTTTTATGGAGTCCAGAGTGTTGCAGACATCAGAATCAGACTGGTTGCCTAGACAGACTTTGGAGACAGCCAGATCTGCTTTATTCAATACAACAATATAAGGAATATTCTTGTCCTGGATGCGGGTAAGAATTTTTTTGTCTTCTTCAGTCATACCGACAGTTCCGTCTATAACAAGAATTGCAATATCTGTTTTATTTAGCATCTGATAAGCTTTTTGAATACGCAGTGCGCCGAGAACATCTGCATCATCATCAAGTCCCGGAGTATCGATGATGACGACTGGACCCAAAGGTAAAAGCTCCATAGATTTTAAGACAGGATCTGTCGTTGTGCCTTTGATATCAGACACAATGGCAAGATTCTGCCCGGTTAATGCATTGATGACACTGGATTTTCCAGCATTTCGTTTTCCAAAGATACCGATATGAAGCCGTTCGGCAGACGGTGTATTATTTAAGCTCATAATGGAACTCCTTATAACAAAGAATGTGCCAAAGCACATTCTTGAATAGATATAAAATAGTGACGTTGTAAATGATTTTGTACGTGTGTTCAACTTTAAATATTGAGTGAGTCTCCTCTGGAAGTTACCACCTGGTATCCGACAGATGCCATGCGGCGTTCCAGACAGTGCCGGCATTGTGCCGATTCGTCACCGGTACAGATTTTATTATCGTAGAGAAGATAATCCTTTCGCACTTCTGTCGGTGACAGGTTCGGCATGACAACATTTGCACCTGCAAGGATTCCCAGTTCACGCCCCTTTGGGTGAATGGTTCCCAGTGCAGTAGTAGCCGGAAGCAGGACCTTCGGCAGCATTAGCCGAATCAGCCCAAGCATAAAGAGCGTAAGCTCTAGTGTACCGGCAGGCTGGTCTGCAAATGGCGTATCATGATGCGGAATGAAAGGTCCGATTCCTACCATATGTGGATTAAGTTCTTTTAAAAACTGCATATCTTCCGCCAGATATTCCGGTGTCTGAAAGGGAGCACCCACCATAAATCCGGTTCCGACCTGATATCCGATATCTTTCAAATCCCAGAGACACTGCTGTCTGTGAGCAGCACTTAAGATTGGCGGGTGGAGCTTAGCGTAATGTTCAGGATTGTAAGTCTCATGGCGCAAGAGATAACGGTCTGCGCCAGCATCAAAGAATGCCTGATAACTGTCTTTTTTCCACTCTCCAATGGAAAGAGTGATCGCACATTGTGGAAAATGTTCTCGGATTCGTCTGACAATGTGGATAATCCGCTCTTCTGTAAAATATCCATCTTCTCCACCTTGTAGGACAAATGTGCGAAATCCCAGATCATAGCCTTCCTGGCAGCAGCGAAGAATGGTATCCTCGTCCAGACGATACCGGTGTGCTGCTGCATTACTTTTTCGAATACCACAATAGAGGCAGTCGTTTCGACAATAGTTTGTAAACTCGATTAGACCACGGACATAAACGTCATGCCCATAGTATTTGTGGCGTTCTTCTCTGGCAAGTTCGAAAAGGTACTCGGAAAGTTCCGGCGTGCGATTCTTAATCAGTTCGGTCCACTCTTCAAGTGAAAGCTCCTGATTTTTATGTAATTTGTCAATAAGTTCCTTCGGTCCGGTCATAGTACCTCCTGCATGTAATTACCATATTTGTAAAAACTGCCACATAGCTGGTGTGGGTTGATAAAGAATGCTTCTGCAACGTTATTTTCCACCATCTTGTAGCAGCATAAAAGTTTATTTCAAAGTCTATTTATTTTTCTGCGCTTCCAGATAATCATTCAACTCAGAATTCAGGATATCTGTAATAAACATATGTCCCGGTGCATGTGTGATTACGATTGGAAGTTTTGCATTTTCGATGGCAGCCTGAGGTGTAACTCCGCATGGCCAGAATACAGGGATTTCACCTTCGTAAATGTCAACGGCTTCGCCGTAATCCGGTTTCATGACATCCATAACACCGACTTCTTCCGGATTGCCCATCTGTACCGGAGCACCGTGTACATTTGGCATCTTCACTGTAATATCATAAGCTTTCTGTGCATTTTCCGGAGTCATCGGGCGCATGGAGCATACCATAGGACCGGAAAATGGTCCAACAGGAACGGTTTGGATATTCGTCTTAAACATTGGTACGTTACGTCCCTGGGAAATGTGACGGATTTCGATTCCTTCTTTGATCAATGTCTCTTCAAAAGAGAAAGAGCAGCCAATCAGGAAGCCGACATAGCCTTCTTTCCAATAAGAAGATACGTCAGTCAGTTCTTTTGTAAATACGCCGTTTTCGTAGATACGGTATCTTGGAATATCAGTGCAGATATTACCGCCTTCGCCCATGGCGTGTGTGTCGGGCGTTCCTTTGATGATTTCAAGAATCGGACAAGGAAATGGATTCTTTTTTGCAAATTCTTCGAAATCTGCTGCGTATTCCGGAGGCAGGATTACAAGGTTTGCCTGTGCGTAACCACGGCACATTCCTGCGGTCGGGAAGTCAATAACTCCATCTCGGCAGAGTGCCCGAACCTCCGCTGGTGTTTTGTCTACATAAGGTGTGATGTCAAATGCCATGATGATAGTCTCCTTTCAGTTTTGCAAAATTATTATATCAGCTGGGAGATGACTCCCAACTCTATAGGTGGTGAGAAACAAGCTGATATCAGTGGTGGGAGTCAATCCACCAGCTGATATAGCCTCCGGCAGGGCGCACATTGTCCGGTGGACAATGGTTTTGCGCCGACCGAAACGGAGTGTAGACTTGCAGAGGTGCGCAGTAGAAGTATGTCATGCAATTGCATGACGCGCACCTCGCAGCAAGAATGCCGAGGCATTCTTGAAAAGATTCAGCATCTTAATTCTGTTCCATTATATCTTCTATTGTAACAAAATAAAGACATGGGAGCAATAAAAAGAGGAGATTGATATTTTATAGATATTCTTTTATTTTATTCATTAACAGATGTCAATTTCATGGTAAAATGATAGTGGGACAAGGAATGATTTATGTATTTAAACTTGAAGTTGTAAAGGAGAACGAAGATGTTGGAATGTGATTATATTGTAAAACAGATTGATGGAGATTATGCACATTTGCAGAGAGTAGACCAGCCGGAGGCAGAACTCAAACTTGTGGCGAGAGCACTACTGCCGGCTGATATATATGAAGGCTGTGAACTGCATTATGCGATGATGCAGTATTCTATGAAGTAGTATTTATCCTCTTAAGGTCGCGACCAGTCTCTTCGGCAGCATCAGAAGGTCCAGTGCATCGGCTATGGAAGTTGTGCAGACATCGCATTCTGAAAGCAACTTTCCGTAAGCCCCTTCAGTCCCCATCACTGCGATACTTAAGGCAGCGGCCTGACACATTGGTACGTCATTCCGTCCGTTGCCGATGGCGATACAGTGTTTGGCACCCAGTGAGCTTAGAATACGAAGCTTCTCATCCATGGCGGAACCGGAAGGAAATGTCATAATTTCCAAAGGAAGTCCGTCGCACATGGCAGCCGCAGTGCCGTGAGTGTCTGCGGTCAGTACATAGATTTTAAATGAATCTCCGAGCAGGAGCAGCCGCTCTTTGATTGCAGGTGGAATCAGCCCGTCAACGGCAATGGTTCCGTTGTAGTCAAGGACCAGATAGTCAAGGTCCAGTGTTTTATAGCCTGGAATTTCGATGATCATATAAGTTTCCCCTTACATATATTGAATTTGTTCGCGGGCAAGTTCTGTAGCTGGTGAGTCAAAGAAAGTTTCTTTGTCAGTAACTTCCAGTATCTTTCCCTGATCCATGAAAATAATCTGGTCAGCGATGCGCTTTGCCTGTCCAAGATTATGTGTAACAATGACAAATGTGTACTGACCTTTGAGTTCCATAAGGGTTTCTTCAATTGCGATTGTATTTTTCATATCCAGTGCGGAGCAAGGCTCGTCGAGAAGCAGGATTTCAGGATTTACACAGAGACTTCTGGCAATTGCAAGGCGCTGCTTCTGCCCGCCGGATAACTTAAGGGCAGATTTTTTTAACTGATCCTTTACTTCCTCATATAATTTTGCTTTTTTCAGACTTTCTTCTACTTTTTCAGACAGAACTTTTTTATCCCTGATACCATAATATTTTAACACATAAGTCAGATTCTTCTCAATACTGTGTGGAAAAGCAATCGGCTGTTGGAAGACCATGCCGATGCGGCTTCTTAAAGTTTCTTTCGAAATAGATTTGATATCGGCATCACCAAGAGAAATCTTTCCGGTTGTATATCCTTGTTCCTCTTCCACCATACGATTTAAAGTTTTTAAAAATGTTGTCTTTCCGCAGCCGGATTGTCCGACGATGGCAGTAATCTTTTTATCTGGAATCGTCACAGAAATATCATGAAGAATTTCATGCTTTCCATATCCGCAATTTAAATGTTCGATTGTTAACATATTAGTTTCCCTTTCTCATGTAAGTAACAAATTTGCAGATCAGTTGAATGATCAATAGTAAAAGCATCAGTACAAATGCTGTGCCGTAGGCATAGTCCAGAGAGAATCCGTTGTTTACCAAAGTATATAAGTGATATGGCAGGGACATGAACGGATCTGTCAGTTTCGAAGGAACGCCAGCCTGCATCACTGCACCTGTGTACAGAATCGGGGCAACTGCGCCCATTCCGTATGCCATTCCAAGTGCAACTGTTCCGAGAAGTTCAGGGAAGCAGACCGGAAGAATCATTTTTCTAAGAGCATATTCTCTAGAAAGTCCAAGACCGATGGAATTAGTCATATAGGAAATTCCCTTTTCTTCAAAGACTTTGCGGGCGCGGATCGCAACAAATGGCACAATCATGGCAGAGACGCAAAGTGATGCACACAAAAGACTCCGGCTGATGCCAAAACCATAGATCAGGAGTGTGTAACCCACCAGACCAAATAAAATAGACGGGATACCGGACAGTCCTGTGATTGCAAAATTTACAATGCCGGACACATATTTGTTTCTATGGTAAAAAACAAGGTATGCGGAAGCACCGATTCCAAGGATTCCTCCAATCAGTGCGGCAAGTGCACCGAGATAAAGAGATCCCATAAGAGCCGGGAAAATTCCACCGGAAGTTCCGATTGGTACACCGGCAGGCTTGTCCAAAATGAAAGAAAGGCTCATGACAGTTTTTCCCTTCCAGAATACGTACAGGAAGAGGAACAGTGTAACGCCAATGACACTTAGCCCAAGTAAGATCAGAACAATGCGGATCAAATATTTGGATACCTTAGAATTCATGTTTTGCGAACCTCCTCTTCAAAAGATGGCCGATTCCCAGTACGGCCAGCAAAATGACCAGTAACACAACATTTGCAACATAAAGTGTGGACAGATGGAGACTGCCGTACTCGATACTTCCCATTTCCAGTGCAGTCAGGGAAGGCAAGGTCTGACCACGACCGAGAAGTTTCGGGAAGATCGGAGAATTTCCAATGACCATCATAACTGCCATAGTTTCGCCAAGTGCACGCCCGAAAGCCATCATAGCTCCGGCAACGATGCCTGGGCGGATTGCCGGAAAAATGATTTTGACCAGAGTTATTTCCCGGGAAAAGCCGAGTGCAAGTGCTGTCATTTCATATTGTGTACGTGCAACGCGAATAGATTCGTGACAGGTCGAGATAACGAATGGCAGCAGCATGATTGCCAGTACAATCCCGGCAGCGAGAATACATTGTCCGGCTGCCATATGAAATTGTGTGGCAAAACTTTTTACCAGGACAGTAAGTCCGATAAATCCAAAGATCACGGAAGGAATTCCGGCAACCAAGTCGATAAAAGCCAGAAAGACAGCGGCTATTTTTTCTGGAAGATAAAAATTCAGAAAGCATGCGCAGGCAACACCGAAAATCAGAGCCAGGACTACTGCAATGAACGATACGTATAAAGTTCCTGTAATCGCAGGCAGTAGTCCAAATTGTGGGTTTGCACTGACAGGCCGCCATTCCGTAGAAGGGAGAAACATTTTTATTCCCAGTTCTGAAAAAGCGGGAATGCTTTCTTTTATGATATGGATCAGCATAATAGCCATCAGTGCGCTAACTCCAAACGCAGTGAGGTAAATAAGGAATCTGCTGATTTTATCTGGTAGTTTTCTTAACATAAGATGTCCTTTCTAATTTGTATAGAGAATAGACCTTAGCATATTAAAACGCCTGTGACCGATACATGTAACATTTTCATTATAAGCTACAATGCGTGTTATGCAAGAGACATTCATATATAAAGAAGAGGGTGTGCATGTGACACACCCTCTTTGGATTGAATTCAAGTCAAGTCTTAGTTCATAGGAATGAATCCCATATCTTCTACAGTTTTCTGACCTTCGTCTCCAAGAACTACGTCTAAGAATGCCTGCTGAATAGCTGTAGGTTCACCGGAACCAACTAACAGCAGAGGTCTCTGAATGATGTAAGAACCATTGATGATATTCTCTTTTGTAGGCTCAACACCATTTACTTTCATAGTAACAACTTTTCCGGCATTCTGGTTAGCAACACCGAATGATGCATAACCGATTGCATATGGATTGTCGATGATATCCTGAACAAGTTCACCCATGGAAGAAGCCTGGATAGCATCAGATTTCACTTCTGTATCACCCATGATGTTCTTCTGGAATACTTCGTGGGCACCACCGTTAATGTCACGAGTGATAACTACGACTTCCTCATCTGGAAGAGAAGCATCAAGATCTTTCCATGTTTTATATTCACCGGAGAACAGGCTTACAATCTGCTCTGTAGAAAGGTCATCAATAATTTTAGTTACAGGGTTCTCAGGGTTTACAGCGATTGTAAGAGCATCGATACCAACCTGATATTCTTTCTCGTCTTTGATCGCCTTTTTCTCTTCATCTTTTACACTTCTTGCTACCATACCGAAAGTAGATGTACCATCGATAACAGCTTTTGTTCCTTGTCCGGAACCACCTGCGGAAACATAAATTGCAATATCTTCATCTGGAAGAGAGGAATCATAAGCTTTCCATGTTCCATATGTATCGAAGAAATTCGTTGCGATAGAAGTAATAACCGGTGCCAGTGTAGAAGAACCATTGAACAGAATCTGGTTGCTTTCCCCATCAGCAGATGACTCTGTCTTTGTGTCGTCTTTTGCGTCTGTGGACGCTGATTTGTTAGAGCCGCATCCTACAGCCATGGACATTACCATAGCGGCTGTAAGGAGAATTGATAATACTTTCTTTTTCATTAGAAATACCTCCCGATCACTTTTTAAAGTTTACGTGGATATTATAGCTTGTTTACAAAAACTTTACAAATAGATAAATTTAATAATAAATATATATTATAGATAAAATCGATTGAAATGTAGAATTAATAGAAAATATGCGAAAAAATGTTGGATATTTTCTATTAATACATTCTAAAATAAAGAAAAATTAATAAAAAATATAGATGAAGAACTCAAAGTAAGTGTATTTATGACAAGCCGATGAAACGAAATGTGAATAAATTGTTAATACAAATCATGCAGACGAAAAAACAAACAACATACAAGTAACATATGGATAAAAAGGAAAACAGAGTGACTGGTACAAGAAATTATGCTATGATTAGGGACGAAAAAACGTAGATTTACAGAGGTGCGCAGTAGAACTAAGTTATACATTTGCATGATATAGCCTCCGGCAGGGCGCACATTGTCCGGTGGACAATGGTTTTGCGCCGACCGAAACGGAGTGTAGACTTGCAGAGGTGCGCAGTAGAAGTATGTCATGCAATTGCATGACGCGCACCTCGCAGTAAAAATGTCAGAGTATGTGCGTAAATGGAGTTGGATTATGGAAGTAGAACATGTAACACATGAATTTAAACCAATTTATAATAAAGAATCTAAAGTTTTGATGCTTGGAACGATGCCATCCCCCAAATCCCGGGAAGTAGGATTTTATTATGGGCATCCAAGAAACCGGTTCTGGAAGGTATTGTCAGATGTATGTGGAGAGGAAGTGCCGGAGACTAAGAAAGATAAAATCACATTTGCCTTGCGCAATCATATCGCAGTATGGGATGTACTGGCAGGCTGTGAGATTCGGGGAGCAGATGACAGCAGCATCCGTAATCCAAAACCAAATGACATGAATCTTATCCTAAAAGAAGCACCAATACAGGCAATCTTTGCAACCGGTCAAAAAGCAGCACAACTGTACAGACGCTATTGCTACAAAGATACGGGCATTGAAATCATCTGCCTGCCTTCCACAAGCCCTGCGAACTGCCGGGTGAGCTACGAAGAACTATATGAGGCTTATTCAGTGATACAAGAATACATTAGATAGATAATTATATATAGGTACAAAATGAAAACTTACTAATAAACAGGATAAGGTAGATTTAGAATTAGGAGTTTGAATATTTATTTTAAAGGAGAAAGCTTATGACACGTGAGCAAAAAGTCAGCACGTTAATACAATATCTGAAACAGGAAAATCAAGGCTATGCCAGCATTCCGGATCCAATCGATGAGGGAGAACAAAGACGTCTTCTTCGAAGCCTCATGAATGTCCGTTATCCGGGACATGCATCAGCAGAATATGAAAAATTGCAAGATGAACTTTTACAGGAAGAAGCAGAGGAAAAAGGAATCGTGACATGCAACGATATTCCGGTGATCGAGCAGGAATATCCATGCTCAGAGATTAAGAACAGTGACCGCATTTCCCTGTGGCGCGGTGACATTACAAGATTAGGCGTAGATGCAATAGTAAATGCAGCGAACAGCCAGCTTCTCGGCTGTTTTGTACCATGTCATGGCTGCATCGACAACGCCATTCACTCGGCGGCAGGAATTCAGCTTCGTAATGAATGTGCAGAAATCATGGCAGAACAAGGACACGAAGAACCGATAGGAAAAGCAAAGATTACAAAAGGCTACAACCTTCCGGCTAAACATGTCATACATACAGTAGGACCAATTGTCGGACTGGCAGTAACAGAAAAACAAAAAGAGCAGCTAAAAGACTGCTATCTCAACTGCCTGAAAGTGGCAGAAAAATCAAGTTTAAAATCCATAGCATTTTGTTGCATCTCAACCGGAGAATTCCATTTTCCCAATAAACTGGCAGCAGAAATCGCAGTAGACACGGTCGACCGGTTTTTAACAAAAACCAGCATCGAACGTGTGATCTTTAACGTGTTCAAAGAGCAAGATTTTAATATATACAAGAAACTTTTTTGTTAGCGGTACCGGGGTTTTTTTGAAAAAACCCCGTCCCCAATTGGATTTTATCTGGAGGTTGTAGATGGATAATTTATTTTTTTGTTTAAATGCGACAGGTCCTATATTCTTAATGATGATCCTGGGACTTTTTTTTCGTCATATAGGCTGGATGGATGAGGAGTTTGCCTCGAAAATGAATAAATTCGTATTTAAAGTGCCGTTGCCGTTATTATTATTCGGGGATCTTGCGACAGTAGATTTTTCGAAAGTCTGGAATGTAAAATTTGTTATATTTTGTTTTATTGTAACCTTGATCTGCATTATAATTTCAGCGGGGATTTCCTGTCTTTGGAAGGATAAGTCTATCCGTGGGGAATTTATTCAGGCTTCTTATCGAAGCAGCGCGGCGCTTCTTGGTATTGCATTTATCCAAAATATTTATGGAAATGCGGGTATGGCGCCAGTCATGATCATCGGCAGTGTCCCGCTTTATAATATTATGGCGGTTGTTGTTCTGTCCTTTTTCAAACCGGGACAGAGCAAGATTGATAAAGAGGTATTAAAGAAAACGTTAAAAGGAATTATTACCAACCCGATTATTATTGGAATTGTGGTTGGACTTCTATGGTCGGCATGCCGTCTTCCATTTTCCGGAATCCCGGCGAAGACGGTGACAAGTATTGGAAACATGGCAACTCCGATGGGACTTATGGCAATGGGAGCGACCTTTGATATCTACAAAGCTTCCGCGAAAGCCAAACCGTCTATTGTGGCGGCTGTTATGAAGCTTGTCGGATTTGCGGCAGTCTTTCTGCCAATCGCAGTCGGGCTGGGATTTAAGAATGAAGAAATCGTTGCAATCCTTGTTATGCTCGGCTCTGCGACGACTGTAAGTAGTTATGTTATGGCAAAAAATATGGGACATGAAGGTGTCCTTACTGCCAGTACAGTAATGCTTACCACTATGTTCAGTGCATTCACATTGACCGGGTGGCTGTATATATTGAAAACTTTAGGAATCGTGTAATAAAGAAGCTTAATTTCTCTCATTATAACGGCGAAGAAGAACGGACAGAAACAATCCCGGCAGGCGGTTCTACCTGCTTAAAACAACTCAAAGAAAATATAGAGTACACCGTAGGAATACACGCAGATGTCACAGAAGATACTCCTATTAAACTGACAACTTATGACGGAGAAGAGAGATGCAGAACTATAAAGTAATTGTATAACAGATAATAATAGAAGCGATTGCATAATATATCTACTGAAAAATAACAGATTTCCTATACAGTAGTGGATATCACAATACAAAAGCATCAAAAGGGTCTCAAGAAAGCATGGAGTTATTTTCGAAATTGGTGCGAGCATAGCCTGTGAGATTATGCACTGTTTGAGCCATCAGCGAGTTTGCATAATCTCACAGAGATAAGCGGCGCAGCAACAATAGAAAATCACTCAGCTTTCGAGAGCCCCTTTTGATGCGGTCTCTTAAGGTTTTCTGAAAATTCCCTAAAAACCTTGACAAACAGGACTTCTGTGGCTATGATATTTTGTAGTTTCATGGTTGATAAACCAGTTAAATGCGTTGAAAAAGAGGAGTATGCATAGGTCGTTCTGACAGAGAGAGATGTCCATTGGCTGCGAGGCACTCAAGAACAGAGATGCAGAAGGTAGCTTTGGAGCAGGAACGCTGAAGTCACAGTAGGCGGTCCCGGAGTCGTTCCCGTTAAAGAATAGGATGAGATGTATAGAGGAGTTTCTTCTATATAATAAAGGTGGTACCGCGAATCAATCGCCCTTTGTGAGAATAAAGGGCGTTTTTTTTATAATTAAGAAATGCATTTTCTAATTATAAAAAAGCCTCCGGCAGGATGCGCACTGCGGCGTACAATGATGGTACCGCAAGCGACCACCGCAGGCGCCAGAATGGGCTGGGGCACATTCTATATTTTGCCCTGAAATGTGAAAAATGTGTGAAAACATGAACCAGGAAACACGTATTTGAGGAGGAGACTATGAGTCAGAATTTGGAGAAAACTTACAATCCGAAAGAGATTGAAGACAAACTGTACCAGAAGTGGTGCGAAAATAAGTATTTCCACGCAGAAGTGGACAGAAGTAAGAAACCATTTACAATCGTAATGCCGCCACCGAATATTACCGGTAAGCTTCACATGGGACATGCTCTTGACAACACGATGCAGGATATCCTGATCCGCTACAAGAGAATGCAGGGATACAATGCACTGTGGATTCCGGGAACAGACCATGCGGCTATTTCTACAGAAGTAAAGGTTACCAATCAGTTAAAAGACGAAGGTATTGATAAAAAAGAACTTGGCCGTGAGAAATTCTTAGAGAGAACATGGCAGTGGAAAGAAGAATATGGCGGAACTATCACATCACAGCTTAAAAAGATGGGTGTTTCCTGTGACTGGGACAGAGAGCGTTTCACAATGGACAAGGGATGTTCTGAAGCAGTTGAGAAAGTATTCTTGAACCTTCATAAAAAAGGATTCATTTACAGAGGATCCAGAATCATCAACTGGTGTCCGGTATGTAAGACTTCCCTGTCTGATGCCGAGGTAGAGCATGAAGAGCAGGACGGATTCTTCTGGCACATTAAGTATCCAATCGTAGGAACAGACCGTTTCCTTGAGATTGCAACAACACGTCCGGAGACTCTTCTGGGAGATACTGCAATTGCAGTTCACCCGGATGATGAGAGATATAAAGATATCGTTGGAAAGATGTGTAAGCTGCCACTGACAGACCGTGAGATTCCAATCGTTGCAGATTATTATGTAGACAAAGAGTTCGGAACAGGTGCTGTTAAGATTACACCGGCACATGACCCTAACGACTTTGAAGTTGGAAAACGTCACAATCTGCCAGAACTTAACATCATGAATGATGATGCTACGATCAACGAGAAGTATGGTGGAAAATATGCAGGCATGGATCGCTACGAAGCAAGAAAAGCTATGGTAGAGGATCTGAAAGAGCAGGGATATCTTGTAAAAGTTGTTCCACACTCCCATAATGTAGGAACTCACGACAGATGTCATACAACGGTAGAGCCAATGATCAAACAGCAGTGGTTCGTAAAGATGGAAGAGCTTGCAAAACCAGCCATTGAGGCAATCAAGAATGGTGAGCTTAAGTTTGTACCAGAGCGTTTTGATAAGATTTACCTGCACTGGCTTGAGAATATCCGTGACTGGTGCATATCCAGACAAATCTGGTGGGGACATAGAATCCCAGCCTACTACTGCCAGGATTGTGGAGAAGTCGTAGTAGCTTCCGAAGCACCGGAAAAATGCCCACATTGTGGTTGTACACATTTTAAACAGGATGAGGATACGCTGGATACATGGTTCAGTTCTGCGCTGTGGCCATTCTCAACACTTGGCTGGCCACATGAGACGGAGGATCTTGACTACTTCTATCCAACGGATGTACTTGTAACTGGATACGACATCATTTTCTTCTGGGTTATCCGTATGGTATTCTCAGGATATGCACATACAGGAAAGGCACCATTTAACACAGTACTGATCCACGGACTTGTTCGCGATTCTCAGGGACGCAAGATGAGTAAATCACTTGGAAATGGTATCGATCCTCTGGATATTATCGATCAGTACGGCGCAGACGCACTTCGTATGACACTGATTACAGGAAATGCTCCTGGAAATGATATGCGTTTCTACAACGAGCGTGTAGAGGCAAGCCGTAATTTTGCAAATAAAGTATGGAATGCTTCCAGATATATTCTTATGAATATGGAAGGAAAAGAGATCACAGAGCCACAGGCAGAGGATCTGGGACCTGCAGACCGCTGGATTTTATCTGCATGCAATAATGTGGTAAAAGATGTAACAGAGAACTTAGATAAGTTCGAGCTTGGAATTGCACTTTCCAAGATTTATGACTTTATCTGGGACGAGTTCTGTGACTGGTACATTGAACTTTCAAAATATGCAATCTACCACGCAGACGAGAATCCGAAGAGTGCGAACGCTGCACTTTGGACATTGAAGAAAGTTCTTGGTGATGCACTGAAGCTTCTTCACCCATACATGCCATTTGTTACAGAGGAAATCTACAGCAAACTGGTTCCAGAAGAAGAGTCACTGATGATGTCAAGCTGGCCGGTATATGAGGAAAAATGGAATGACGCAGAGAATGAAAACATTCTGAACCATTACAAAGAAATCGTAAGAGGTGTTAGAAACGTCCGTTCCGAGATGAATGTTCCAAATTCCAGAAAGGCAACGATCTACGTTGTATGCGAGGACGAGAAGCTGGCGAAAGGTCTTGCAGTATTAAAAGAGTCTGCAATGATGATGGCATCTGCCGGAGACTTCATTGTACAGGCAGACAAGAGCGGTATCGCAGACGATGCAGTGTCTGTAGTAGTTCCGGATGCAACAGTTTATGTGCCGCTTGAGGAGCTGATCGATTTTGAGCAGGAAAAAGAGCGTCTTACAAAAGAAGAGACTCGCCTGAATAAAGAGATTGCACGTTCCAACGGCATGCTGAATAACGAGAAGTTTGTAAGCAAAGCACCGGCTGCAAAGGTACAGGAAGAGCGTGAGAAACTAGAAAAATATGAGCAGATGCTTGCTCAGGTCAAGGAGCGTCTTGCTGGATTACAGAAAAAATAAATGTAAGGGGATATTATGAAAAAGCTGCGAAAGGAAGAGGTTATAGCATACTGGAAGGAACGTAGAGAGCGAAGGGCAAGAATACTGGAAGAGAGAAGAAATGGTGCATTTGCGCAGAAGATGAAACCTGTCTATCAGTTTATGAACCGGTTTTCTCTGATATTTCACGCGCTTTTAGCATGTCTGATCAACTTTGCAATTGAGGCAATTTCAAGACATTCACTTGTTCAGGCATGGAGCTATATGACACAGACACCACTCGTCTTCCTTTACAATGCATTTATGATATTTATGACATTTACGGTGGTATACCTGTTCAGGCGAAGGGTGTTCACAAGAATCATTATCGGTGTACTTTGGATGATTCTTGGAATCTGTAACGGTTATATGCTGATGAAGCGAGTGACACCGTTCAATGCCCAGGACCTGAAGGTAGCAACCGATGCGGTCAGCCTGATCAACAATTATTTCAATGGATTTGAGATCGTGATCGTATTGGTGGGAATTGCAGCGGTCATTATATGGCTGATTTCCATGTGGCGCCGCGGTGGTCAGTATGAAGGGAAAATGCACCGGCTTCTGGCAATTGCCGGAGTGGCTGTATGTGCCATGTTATTCAGCTTCACAACAGATCAGGCAATTGATAAGCGAGTGCTTTCCACATACTTTGGAAATATTGCATTTGCCTATGAGGATTACGGACTTCCGTACTGCTTTATGTCCAGTGTATTTAATACAGGAATCGATGAGCCGAATGATTATAATGAGGAGACTATTGATCAGATTACGAATAACGGAGAAATGGCCGAGAATAAAACAGGGCGTGCCTCTGATGATCTTCCGAATATCATTGTGGTTCAGTTAGAGTCTTATTTTGATGTAGATGAGGCGGAATTTTTCACAACAAGCGAAGATGCATGCCCGAATCTGCATGAGATGTACAAGAATTATTCTTCCGGATATTTCAAAGTTCCGTCTGTAGGAGCCGGAACCGCGAATACAGAGTTCGAAGTGCTGACAGGAATGAATATGCGTTTCTTCGGACCTGGAGAGTATCCGTATAAAACAGTTGTCAAGAACCAGCCATGTGAGAGTGCTGCAACAGCTCTTTCAGCACTGGGATACGGTACTCATGGACTGCACAATAACGGAGGTAACTTCTACAGTCGTGCAAAAGTCTATGATCATATGGGATTTGACAGTTTTACAAGTAAAGAGTTTATGAATATTCTTCAGCTTACGCCAAATGGATGGGCAAAGGACGAGGTTCTGGTAGACAATATTATGGAAGCTATGGATACGACCGAGCAGCAGGATTTCGTATTTACCGTCAGTGTACAGGGACATGGAGATTACCCGGAGGAGCAGCTGATTGAGAATCCGAAGATCAAAGTAGAAGGTATCGATGACGAAGCAAAGAAGAATAAATGGGAATACTATGTAAACATGGTCTATGAGATGGACCAGTTTGCAGGAGATCTTGTGAAAGCAGTGGAAGATCGTGGAGAACCTGCAGTTGTCGTATTCTACGGAGACCATTTACCGACTATGGGACTTACCGCAGAAGATTTAAAGAGCCGTTATCTCTATAACACAAATTATGTGATCTGGGATAACATCGGACTGGAACAGCAGGATAGAAATATTCCGGCTTATCAGCTAATGGCGGATGTGATGAACCGCCTGGATATTCATTCTGGAACATTGTTCAATTATCATCAGCAGAGACAGAATTCCAAGAATTACCTGTCAGACTTAGAGCTTCTCCAGTATGATATTCTGTATGGCAAGCAGTATGATTACAAGGGCAATCCGCCGATTACGGAAGGTCATATGGAAATGGGTGTGAAGGACGCTACGCTGACGAACATCGTTCCGTATCTGGAAAAAGGCTACAGCCTGTATGGCGAGAACTTTACGAAGTCAAGTAAGGTTTACGTCAATGGCGAGAAGCAAAAGAGTACATTTTTAAATAATACACGAATCGTTCTTCCAAGCACAGAGCTTAGCGAGGGAGATGTTATCACTGTCAGCCAGGTAGGATCCAGCAATACAATCTTCAGAACGACGGACGAATACATTTACCAGGGCGGACAGCTTGTAAGGCAGGAAGGAACAGGAACTGATACAACAAAATCCTGGACAGAACAGGAAAACGAGGAAAAATAAATGAATAGTAAGCCTGTTAACTACAAGGAGGCAGTCGAGTATATCGAAAGCATTCCGAAGTTTACACAAAAGCACACGCAGGAGCACACAAGAGAGTTCTTAGAGCGGCTTGGCAGACCGGCATTTGACCGGAAGGTGGTACATGTGGCAGGAACCAATGGCAAAGGTTCTGTGTGTGCATATATTCAGGCAATCTTAGAAGCTGAGGGGAAGAAGACGGGATTTTTTACTTCCCCTCATCTTATATCTATCAACGAGCGGATTCAGATAGGAAGAGAGCCGATTGACAACGAAAAATTTTATCAGGTCTTTGAGCATGTCTATGATGTCGTGAAAAAAATGGAAGAAGAGGGAATTCCACATCCATCTTATTTTGAATTTTTATTTGGCATGGGACTAAGTGCATTTGAGAAATCTGATGTAGAATATATTGTTCTGGAGACAGGACTGGGGGGAAGACTGGATGCAACCAATGCATTTCCGTGTCCGGCGCTGACAGTCATTACATCGATCAGCCTGGATCACACCATGATCCTCGGGAATACAATAGAGCAGATCGCGGCAGAAAAAGCAGGGATCATCAAAGAAGGAACGCCGGTGATTTTTGACGGAAATGATGAGGCAGCTGCCGAGATTATCCAAAATACGGCGAAAGAGCATCATGCGCCATGTCGGGAAATCGGGAAAAATGCGTTCGAAATCCGGGAAGTTACCCGCAAACATATTGCATTTTCACGGACAAATGCTTATCATAAAGATGTTATCTGGCAAGTGCCGATCTGTGGTATCTATCAGGTGAAAAATGCAGAGATTGCAATCGAAGCAGCCCAGTGTCTGCTTGGGAATAAACCAGAGCATGAAGAAATGTGGCGCGATGCCGTTGCTAAAATCCAATGGCAGGGACGTATGGAAGAATGCGCAGACCATTTTATCATTGACGGAGCCCACAACCCGGGAGCAATCGAAGCGTTTGTAGAAAGCGTTCGTGCACTGAAAGAGGAAGAACCGCCGATTCTCATATTTTCAGCGGTATCTGATAAAAAATATGAGCAGATGATAGAATATCTTTGCAGACATTTGCAGACGAAAGCGTTTGTTGTGACAGAGATTGAAGATAAAAGAAGAGTTCCGGCCGGCGAACTGGGGGAGATTTTTAAGCGATATGCAACGTGTCCGGTGTATGTGAAGGCTGATGTAAAAGATGCCATAGCATGTGCCTATGAGATGCGTACCAAAGAGACATACATTTACTGTATTGGTTCTCTTTACCTGGCAGGAATGGTAGAAAAGGCGCTACAGGAGGTGGAGACGTCATGTTAAATTACGAAGAAGAACTGAAAAAATTCCAGCCAAGCCTGGAAGTTGAAGATATTGAGGAAGCAGTATACAGAGAAGACCTGACGGATATGCAGGACATTATCCGCGAAGCAGTAGAGCAGACGAAGTAGTAATGAGTCACGATACAGATAGAAAATAAGAGGGAATATAAATATATGGACTACACAGTGAAACTAGCGTACCAGTCTAACTACTGGTACAATGACGGACTGGCAAAAGCCCAGGTAAGGGATATGTCCGGTGCGATTACATCACTGAAGAAAAGTCTTCAGTATAACCGGGCGAACCTGGCCGCCAGAAATCTTCTGGGACTTGTCTACTACGGGCGTGGAGATGTGATCGAAGCGCTGGTGGAGTGGATCCTCAGCAAGAATTTTCAGCCAAAAGACAATATAGCCAGTTATTTTATCAGCAAAGTACAGGAGACGCCGGGAGAACTGGAAGAAATCAACCAGGCAGTCAAACGATACAATCAAAGTCTGGAATATGCAAGACAGGGTGGAGAAGATCTTGCAATCATCCAGTTAAAAAAAGCAGTAGCAGCACATCCGACTTACGTCAAAGCATACCAGCTTTTGGCATTGCTTTATATTAAGACTGAGCAGTATGCCAGTGCGAGACAGATACTCAGGAAAGTACACAGACTGGATGCAACAGATGAAAAGACAATCCGTTACATGCATGAACTTACCGAAATAAGAAAAGAACGTCCGATGAGTGTCAAGCAGTCTGTGAAAAATCAGCAGAAAACGGTTAAATACCAGCTCGGAAATGAAAGCATTATTCAGCCGGTGCCGACCGGGATTAAAGAAAAGGCCAGCATTCACACGGTTGCGAATATTGCAGTCGGTGTATTGGTCGGTGTTGCAGTGATGTGGTTTTTGATTATGCCAGCGATCAATTCGTCAGAGAAAAAAGCATTGAATAAGCAGACCGTTTCATTTAGTGATCAGATTGCAGAGCAGAAATCCCAGATCAGCGCACTGAAGACAGAACTGGAAACTTATCGGGCCAGTAGTGAAGAGACAGAAAATGCACAGGCAACTGCAGCTTCAACACAAGACAGCTATGAAGTCGTCATGAATATTGCAGAGCATTATAAATCCGAAGATATGAGTAATGCTGCCATGGCAGAAGAACTTATGAAAGTCAATGCAGATTCTCTTGGAGCTGTCGGAAGAGCAAAATTCGATGAACTGACCGGAAAGATTTATCCGGATGCCTGCAAAAAGCAATATAGAGCCGCAAAAGAAGCTTATGATTCAGGTGAGTATGATACAGTGATTTCCAGTCTTGAGACAGTTATGCAGATGGATGAAAGCTACAACGATGGCGCAGCGATGCTCCTTCTGGCACAAGGCTACGAGAAAAAAGGTGATCAGGATAAGGCCAACACGACTTATCAGAAAATCATTGAAACCTGGCCGGACACCGATGTAGCCACCCAGGCACAGCAGGCGCTCGACGCCCAGAGCGGAAATACTGACAACAGCGACAGCAAAAAATCCGACGACACCAAAAAAAACAGTGACAGCGATGATAACGGTGACAACAATAATTAAGAAATAGCTTTAAACAATTAGAAAAATAACTAAATAAAACCAAACTTACAAAAGAGGATACGTTAACCCACGTACCCTCTTTTTTGACATTTTTGATAATTATTATAGGCTGCATATAGAAATTGCGACTGTGCGGATTCCTATAAGGCAGCTAAAGCTTCACACACGTAGAGGCAAAAAAATATGTTTTTATAAAGCTAAAGTATATTCGCGATTAGCCAGTACATTCAGCACCTGAAAATCATATAGTTCACAAAAAGGTACTCTGGAGCGGCCGGTACTTAGGCGGTGTCCTTTAGCGCCTTATGTACCGCTGCCAGCGGAAGGTAGTGCGAACGTGCCTTTGGTGAACTATATGATTTCCAGGTGTGTAGAATGGAAAAAGTATAGAAACAAGCTTTATAAAAAAAGGAGGCCGAAAATTGAAATATCAAGTACAGGAAAACTGTCTCACAATTTTTCTCCCCCACGAACTGGATCACCACAATGCGGAGGAAATCCGCCGGGAATCCGACCATCTGATCATACGAAATCATATCCGTTACATCATATTTGATTTTGCGGAGACAGATTTTATGGACAGTTCGGGGATTGGAATGATCATGGGACGTTACAGACAGATTTATATGCTGGGCGGAGAAATCTGTGCAGCCCACGCAAATGAGCGTGTCAAAAAAATATTAACCATGTCCGGTGTGACAAAAATAATGGAAATCATAGAGGAGGATCAGTAAATGGATCACACGAATGAAATGCAACTTATCTTCGACAGTCGTTCTAGCAACGAATCATTTGCCAGGGTGACGGTAGCAGCATTTATGACATCGCTTAATCCGACAGTAGAGGAAGTATCTGATGTAAAAACAGCAGTGTCGGAAGCTGTGACAAATGCAATCATACATGGATATGAAGGAGAAGTACATAATATCTGTATCCGGTGCAGAACGAAAGAACAGACGCTTTTTGTGGAAATTGAAGATTTTGGAAAAGGTATCGAAGATGTTGAAAAGGCAATGGAACCACTTTTTACAACAAAAGCGGAAGCGGAACGATCCGGCATGGGATTTTCCTTTATGGAAGCATTTATGGATAGTCTGGAAGTGGAATCTACACCAGGCAAAGGGACACTTGTAAAAATGTCGAAAATCATCGGAAAAGGAAGGAAAATATGGACCACACAATCGATCTGATTCAGAAATCTCACGAAGGAGATGAAGAAGCAAGAGCACGATTGGTGGAGGAAAATGCAGGACTTGTCTGGTGTATAGTGAAACGTTTCCATAACCGGGGTGTGGAAACGGAAGATTTATTTCAGATTGGAAATATCGGTCTGATTAAAGCAATCGACAAATTTGACCTGAGCTACGATGTGAAATTTTCAACTTACGCTGTGCCAATAGAGTAAGATAAAGGAAACGACCGGAAAAGCCTTAAAATAAGGGATT
>ERZ809074.2085-NODE-2085-length-23230-cov-8.426926_pt1 | contig 23230 bp, 18 predicted proteins | sample MGYA00520795_ERZ809074 | MGnify/ENA primary metagenome ERZ809074 (study PRJEB31570, sample SAMEA3212989) | Homo sapiens | biome: human-gut; feature: human gut; material: fecal | place: Sweden | collected 2011 ...
GCGCCGATGGTACTGCAGACCCGCGGGAGAGTAGGTCGCCGCCAGCTTTTTAAGAGGAGAACTTGCATTTTTTAATAAAGGATGCAGGTTCTTTTTTTATATATTGTTCACTATCCCTTTTTTATGTGTTCTATAAAGTTTTTACAGCGTAAGTGCTTCTTCGTCTTTCTCCTTTGCCTTTTCGGAGGGGGACATGATTTGTGCGGGCAAATTCTGATAGCGGAAGATACACTTTCTGTAACCGCAATCCCAAGTGTTGCCGATAGTTTGCTGGTGGAGCAGTTATGTGAGTTAGGCCTTCCTTTATATTCTATTAGGCGTATAGGTCAATTTGGGTGCTAAAATCGTTGTAAGGCCTATGATTAACAGTTAATTATAGGCATTCAAAAGTTTTTAGCAACAAAATTGTTCATAATTAATCTGGTTAACAATTTGAAAGCCAGTATTATGCAATTTGGCCATGCCTTAGAAAACCCTTCAAAAAACACCCAAATTGACCCATAGGCCTTCTATTACTACCCAAAATCGCGTAGAACCGCCTTACACAGTAGTAGTTGCGCCGTCAGGCTGTTGCGGATTGACTGTCGTAGATAATATCTATCAACCTGCCCGCCTCGTTATTATTCAGAATAATGACACGGTGTATGATTCTGGCGATTATGTTGCAAACACTTCTGGCCTTCGTATAAAGGTCAGGGGTAATACGAGTGCCGTAGGTTTCCCAGGACATACTCCGTATAAATTGAAGTTTAGTAAAAAGATTGACTTGCTCCAGCGTGATGATAAGAATTACAAGGATAAGAATTGGGTGCTTTTGAATTATCCTGCCTCTCGGGATTTTGTCCATATTGCAGCCAATGCTATTGGTCGTTACGTTCGTGAGGATTGGCAACCTGCCACGCGTTTCGTAAACGTAGTGCTAAATGGGGTGCCTCGTGGCTTGTATTTACTTTCAGAGTCAGTCAAAGATGGCGAATGCCGAGTACCTGTTGGTAATGGGGGCTTCATTCTTGAAGACGACCCTTACTGGTGGAGTGCGGAAGAAGCGCCGATGTTCCCCTCTAAGGTGTTCAATCCGTACATGAAGTTTGCGTTTAAGTACCCAGATGAGGATGACATTACGGAAGAGCAGATAAATAGTATCTCCAATTTTATATACGAGTTTGAAGATGCTTTGTTACATGGCGAACCAATCGAGAAATATGCAGATATAGCTACTTTCGCGGCATGGATGCTGTGCCATGATATTTTGGGTACAGCCGATTCTGCCGGTTCGAATATTTATTTCTCAAAGAAAGATTCTTTGGAAACGTCCAAGTTGCAAGCCGGCCCGATTTGGGATTTCTCTGGTTGTATGGGCAAAGTACCTTTCAAGGGAGAGTGGAGTTATTCGCACTACCCGGACAACTATGTAAACTATAATGGCGAATTGCTTAAGCGCGATGAGTTCCTTATAGAATATGCTAAATGTTGGGAACGTGTAAAAAATGGCATCGTAGAGACTGTGCTTCCCGAGTTACAGTTGTTGGCAGCATCAGAAGGCTTAGATTTAGACAAGGCGTATGCCCTCTGGGGTTTTGATACGACTTCTGGCGCAAATATTCGTCAAGTAAAAGCGTGGTTAGACAATCGCCTCCCTTGGTTGGAGGAAAATATCGCTGAAATGGTACAGGCGCGCCTGCCGCAAAGCGTAGTGGCAAGTCAAACGTACATCTTTGACCATACAGAAATCTATGACTTGCAGGGAAAACTCCTGTCGGTTCGTCCGTCTGCCTTTATGCCCAGCCGGAGCAACGGTTTTGCCCCAGGCTGCTACATTCTGAGACGCATAGGCACCGATGGCAAGACTTTGGATAATAAGAAAGTCATTGTAAAATAAAAACCTTTATAATCAACGCTCGCGGCGGCACAATGAAAGATTGTGCCGCCGCGAACGTTTTGTATATTAAGGCTTTTATAATGCTTTGCCAAACGATCTAACGCTGTTTGCTGTAAATTTCCGCATAGATATCTGCATAGGCATTGACCATTTTGTCGACGGTCAGTTGTGCTTCGTACTTTTTGCGGGCATCTTTTGAGAAACGATCGTAGATGTCGTTGTTCTCAAGAATGTATTTAATCTTTTCTGCAAACAGCGGGGCTTCGTTGGGCAGGGCAAACCCGTTTTCGCCGTCCACCACGATTTCGCTGATGCCGCCAACGTTAGAGGCCACCACGGGGCGACCGAGGCTCATAGCCTCGATGATGACGATGGGCAGTCCTTCGTAATTGCTGGTCAGGAGGAAAAGGTCGGCTGCCGCGTTGTATTGCCCCGCATTGGGCTTTTCTCCGAGGAAAAACACGTTGGGCTCGGGCACTTCCATCTTCTGCTCGTTGCCAATCCACACGAAAGCATATTCCGGCAGCAATCGTGCAATTTCCATGAAGAGCTGCACGTTCTTAGGGGGCTTCATGCGCGCTACGCACAGCACCGTTTTCTTAAACCGCGTGCTGTCAATGCCGAGGGTAGGGGCGGAGGCAACCTTTGGTTGCTCCACACCATTATATATATATGTGGTGTTGCGTGTTATCCTCTCTGCCTCCATCCATTTGCGGTCGTATTGGCTTACGCCGATAATACTGCTGCAACGCTTTTGGAGGTAGCGTTCTGTTATTAAAAATTGCCTGTGCCCCAAACGCACTGTGTCAAACCCGTGCACCGTATATACGATTTTCTCTTTCGGGAAAACCAATCTGCCCAGCGTGCCGGCTTTGGAGGAATGAAGGTGAATGATGTCGGGGCGATAAGTTTTATAGAGGCGTTTGAACTCGATGAATGCCAAAAAGTCGTCTTTTAGAGACACGCTCCTTTTCAGGTGTTTCAGTTTCACCTGCTTGATGCCGGGCGCAAGCATTTTCCACATTTCCCCGTTGCCTTCGCCGCCGGCCACGATAACCTCGTGCTGCTCCGCCAACTTGTTGGCGAGGCTGACAAGCACGGATTGCGCGCCGCCGAACTCGGTTTTGGTGATAATTTGGAGTATCTTCATCGTTGTCCTTTTCAGATGGATTTAGAAATTGCCTCGCATCGCTTCACTGGCCATTTTCTTGACGAGATGGCCTACGATATACATTCTGTAATGTATCTTTCCCAAGAGCGTGAATGCCTTTTTGTGCATGCCCGTAGGACTGATTGCGCCTCCGTGCCGCCTGTAAAGCAGGAGCGGTTCACGAATGAGCGTGGTTTTGAAGTATTTGTTGGCAATCAGCCCGAGCCAAAGGTCGTGGCCCACTTTCGTGCGCGGGAATGGCAACGCCTTTTCCAGCACTTCGCGCCTGAAAGCCATGCAGCAACCCTGATAGCATGCCGACCAGAGGTTGCTGGGAATATTCAGTTTCGTGCCTCTTATCTTGAAAATCGACTCGCCCACCACGTTAAGGTGCTCGTCCACGATTTTGCAGTCGCTCAAAGCCCAGTCGTAAGTTTCAAGGGCTTTTGCCATGCATTTAATGTGGTTGGGTAGCCACACGTCGTCTTGGTCGGCAAGGAAAATCAGGTCGCCCTTGCTGTGCGCCAGCGCGTTGGCAAAGTTGTGCGTGGCGGAGTCGAGGGGGAAGTCGGTCGTCACCTTTTCTGATTTGACAAACACCTTTATCCGTTCGTCGTTGAACGACTTGATGATGTCAAGGGTGCTGTCTGTCGATTGGTCGTCCGAGATGACCAATTCATCGTTGCCCCCAAGTTGTTCCAGTATGCTGGTGATTTGTTCTTTTATATATTTCTGACCATTGTAAGTGGCCATACATACCGATATCATGCGTGTATCGTAATCTTTTGAAGAGTGTTTTGCGCCGATTGCGCCCTATATTTCTGCAAATATACCTTTAATATTTGATAAAGCAGGCGTTGCTTACTTAATATTTTGCCTGCGGGTGGTTTTATTGCGTGTTATTGTCCATAAACCCATGAACTTTTAGATGCCCGTTCTTGAAAAATGTGGAGAACCACAGCAAACCGAGCGAAACTACAAGGCGGCGCAGCCTGTTCATGTTTATTGCAATTTGCGTGGAATATTCGTATAGGTGCTTTCTACTGATTTTGCGTGCGGTGATTGGTGATACAAGCTCCGCAATGCCGCTCAGCGAACCGTTCTTTGAGATGCTGTCAGCGAGTTCTTCTTCTTGACTCGCCCTGCTTGAAAGCAGCGGGGCAGGCTGCGTAGCAGGCGGTGGCTTCTGCGCCTTGGAAGAGTAATCAAGTTACTGCGCATCTTCGCAAAAGAGTTCCGTTCTGAGTCTTGCCAGCCGGCGGCACAATAGGGCGCGTTTTGGCGAACCCGAACAAAAATCATATCTTTGCACCAGCAGAAAGAGGAAGGGCGCAGGCTTTTCCTCTTTTCGCGTTTTAAGGGGCGTACTGTCTTATATGAGCGCAAAAACTATCCTATATGACCGTAAAAATTACAAGCAAGCCCGTGAAAATTTTCCCCTTTATAGTTTTCCCGATGTGCTTGAAAGTGAAAATTCTCATGCTTTTCGCAGAATTTTTCTCTGAGCAAATTTTCTTTGTCTTAATTATTTCTAAATCTTCGTGCTGCATCGCCTTAACGATTGCAAACGCGCCGCGAACGCTCTGCGCAGACAGTTGCGTGGCATTAACAAGTTTTGTATTTCCCATAGGGGAAGTCGACGAAGGCTGCGGGGTGTTGGTGGCAGGTCGGCGGTCTACCTCCCCGCTTGCCTTCCTAATTGCGATTTTCGGGCGGCGATTTGACAAAAAAGTCGGGGAAAGTTTGCTTTTCTGCCGAGAAATGTCTAATTTTGCAAAGTTCATAAAAGAAGAGACGCTCTCGGGCATAGTTGTCCGTGCGTTTCTTTCATGGCGCACCGGGTACGGCGGCGCAATTTTCTTGTTTATTTTCCATTCCGTCTGAAAAACATTCATTGTTGTGACACTCAAAACGATACTACTTGGAATTGGTCTTAGTTTTATCGGCATCGGCGCGGCCTCCGCGCAGGATGTTTTGGACGCTATGCCTAAACGTCTCGCGGCAGAGCACGTGGTGAGAGAGGTGTCTGCCCTCACAACGGCCAATGTGCTCAAGCCCGAGCCCGTGGCGAAGAAGAAGAGCAATCCCGCAGGCGAGAGCATCGTACGCACCGCCCTGCAATATATCGGTGCGCGCTATCGCAGCGGCCACAGCGGTCCTAATGCTTTCGACTGCTCGGGTTTTACAAGTTACGTGTATAAGAAAGAAAACATCAGCATCAATCGCAGCTCGCGCTCTCAGTTCACGCAGGGAACGCCTATCCTGACGGTCGGCGAACTGAAAAAGGGTGACCTCGTGTTCTTCGGCGGTTCTGGTTCCACGCGCACCATTGGGCACGTGGGTATCGTGACCGACGTAGACCCCGAGAGCAAAACGTTCAACTTTGTCCACGCCAGCCGCACCGGTGTCAAGGTGGACAGTTCCTCTTCCGCCTACTACAGCCGCCGCTATATCGGCGCTCGCCGCATCGTGGAGGAATAAGCGGTTCGCAGCGTGCGCGAAGCAAGGCGTAATGATGCAGGGAGTTGCTTAATCCCGCATGGCAGTTGCCACCCGATGACGGGCGGCAATTTTTTTCTGACCTTTCGGAAATGCAGGCCTTGAATTATTTTTTTAGTAATCTATCGGTTCAATAATCTTTATAGCCGCTATTCCATCTATAATATCTCAAAAAATCCCATCCCAAGCCCATGAAACTATTACTCCTTGAAGCCGTCCAGCGTTATAGCATCGACAACATCGATGTGCTTATCCAAAATCTTATCGATGCCAGCGTCAGTGCCGGCAAGCGCGTGCTCGCTGCCGTGCTCATATATATAATAGGACGTTATATTGTAAAACTCATCACTAAAATCGTGCGCGGCATGCTCGACCGCCGTCCCATAGAGGTAGGTGTCAAGAGCTTTCTGATGAGTTTGCTGAATATCTTGCTCACCGTACTCCTCATTATCTCTGTCATCGGTGCACTCGGCGTGAACACCACGTCGTTTGCGGCCCTCCTCGCCTCGGCAGGCGTGGCAGTGGGCATGGCGCTCTCGGGCAACCTGCAAAACTTCGCCGGCGGCATCATCATCTTGCTCTTCCGCCCCTACCGCGTGGGCGACTGGATTGAAGCGCAAGGCGTGCAGGGCACCGTGCGCGAAATCCAAATCTTCCACACCATCATCGCCACGGCCGACAACAAATTGGTCTATGCGCCCAACGGCTCGATGAGCACCTCCGTGGTGGTGAACTATTCGCGCGAAGAACTGCGCCGCGTGCAGTGGACGGTAGGTATTGACTACGGCGAAGACGTGAAGCGCGTCCGCGCCGTGCTCCTCGATTATCTCAATTCGCTGGAGCAGATTTTGAAAGAGCCCGCCGACAAGGCGCCCTTCGTTGGCGTGGACGCGCTCGCCGACAGCAGCGTGAACCTCACCGTCCGCGCATGGGTGAAAACTGAGGACTATTGGACCACATATTTCGACGTGCAGCAGGGCATCTACGAACTCTTCAACCGCGAGGGCATCAACATTCCGTTCCCTCAGCAAACGGTGCATCTTGCAAAGGATTAGGAAAAAAAAGAAACAAAATTTGTTTGAAATAAAATTATTACCTAATTTTGCACCTCGCAAGAGTATGCAATATAAGTAACAACAAAATAAAACACATCAAAAACAATGATCGTAGTATCCGTTAAAGAGGGCGAAAACATCGAACGCGCCCTGAAAAGATTTAAGAGAAAATTCGAAAGAACAGGTGTCGTTAAAGAACTCCGCGCCCGCCAGCAGTTCGACAAGCCTTCCGTACTGAAGCGTCTCGCCAAGGAGCACGCCGTTTATGTGCAGAAGCTCAGAACCACAGAAGAATAATTAAATAGCAAAAGCCTCGCCGGCAATCCCCGCATTGCCCGGCAAGCGACATACACCAATAGCGACCGCCGCGCCATATCTCGATATGGCGCGGCGGTCGCCCTTTTTCCTGCTCATTCAGCACAAAGAAAACCCCAAAACACACCAAAAAGGGGGCTATTTGCTAAAAAGGCGTGCAAAAATTTGCATTCATCGGAAAACTTCCTTATTTTCGCTTTTGAGACGCTTCGGCAACGAATTTTGGCAAGATGATAGACGTGCGCAGTTTCCTGGATTACCTCGCGGCAGACAAAGGTTGCCCGCAGACCACGGTGCGAACCTATCGCGAAAGTCTCGAAAACCTGGAACGCTATTTCCGCCTTCTTGACGACCGCCTCGCTTGGGACAACCTCGATGCCGACGTAGTGAGGCGCTGGATGGCGGAGCGCATGAAGTCAGGGCGGTCGCCGCGCACCGTGAAGCGCGACATGAGCGCGGTGCGCTCGTTCTACCGCTATCTGCTGCGCATGCAGCTCGTGGAGAAAGACCCCACGCAAAGCATTGGCAATCCGAAGGCCGCCAAGCCCCTGCCCACATTCCTCAAAGAGCAGGAGGTCGATAGGCTTTTCGACGAGATAGTTTACCCCGAAGGCTTCGAGGGCTTACGCGACCGCACGATATTGCTCACCTTCTGCCACACCGGCATTCGCCGTGCGGAGTTGCTCGGGCTCACGCCCGACAAGGTGCATCTCGCAACCGGGGAACTCAAAGTGTTCGGCAAGCGCAGCAAAGAGCGCATCGTGCCTTTCGGCGGCGAACTGCAGCAGGCTTTAGCCGAATACGTGGCCGCCCGCCGCGATATCATGGGCGGCGACGATGGCCCGCTGTTCGTCAACGAAGACGGCCGGCCCGTCAATGAGGCAAAAGTGGCGGCGATTGTGCGGAAATACCTCTCGATGGTAACCATTCGCAAGAAGAAAAGCCCCCACGTGCTGCGCCACACGTTTGCCACGCTGATGCTCAACCATGGAGCGGACCTCGAAGCCGTGAAAGAGTTGCTTGGCCACGAAAGCCTCGCTACCACGGAGATTTACACCCACACCACGTTCGCTACGCTCAAGAAAGAATACGAACACGCCCACCCGAGGGCATGAAATAACGGCATCTCTGCCGCCTGAAGCTTAGAGCGGCAAATGCCCACGCATTTACTAACCAACCGCGAGGCGAAAAGCCCCGCCTAAAAAAGGAGGAACATTATGGAACTCAAAATTCAGTCAATCCATTTCGACGCAACCGAAAAGCTGCACACATTCATCGAAAAGAAGGTAGCCAAACTTGAAAAGTGTCACGAAAATATCATCAAGGCAGAGTTTATCCTTAAAGTTGTGAAGCCCGAAACCGCCCACAACAAAGAAACCGCCCTGCACATCTTCGTGCCCGGCAGCGAACTGCATGCCGAAAAAGTGTGCGACACGTTTGAGGAAGGCGTAGACCTCTGCATCGATGCGCTCCAGAAACAGTTGAGTAAGCTCAAGGAAAAGAACGCTAAGTAAATTTCAAGGGATAGGGCGGGGCGCACTCCGCACCCCGCCCCCGTTCCAATGCAGCGCCGAATCCCGCGCCATACAATATTATATATATACGCGCGAGGAGTGCCCGTGAAGCGGGGTGCCGCAATTCCCCAAAACCTTAAAATGCGCCTTGTCATATAAAAAAAGGCAGAAAAAGTTTTGTGAGAAAAAAAATATGTCTAACTTTGCACCCGTTTCGAGGGCATATTATCTGCCGAAAGGCATAAACGTCTGAAAAACATGGGCAAATACCAGAGTGGCCAAATGGGGCAGACTGTAAATCTGCTGGCTTACGCCTTCGGTGGTTCGAATCCATCTTTGCCCACCACAAAGGCTGCGGAAATAGCTCAGTTGGTAGAGCACTAGCCTTCCAAGCTGGGGGTCGCGAGTTCGAGCCTCGTTTTCCGCTCTTTTTTGCTGTTATAGCTCAGCGGTAGAGCACTTCCTTGGTAAGGAAGAGGTCGTGAGTTCAAGTCTCACTAACAGCTCTTTTTTTTTGAAATCCATACACAGAAAACATTAATACAATAAATTTTTATAGTTAAGCTATGGCAAAAGAAAAATTTGAGCGTACCAAACCGCATGTGAATATCGGTACGATCGGTCACGTTGACCACGGAAAGACGACTTTGACTGCCGCCATTTCCAAGGTGCTCCACGAAAGGCTCGGCACGGGCGAAGAAGTTAAGTCTTTCGATCAGATTGACAACGCCCCCGAAGAAAAGGAACGTGGTATTACTATCAACACGGCTCACATTGAGTATGAGACCAGCAAGCGTCACTATGCTCACGTAGACTGCCCGGGTCACGCCGACTACGTTAAGAACATGGTAACTGGTGCTGCTCAGATGGACGGTGCTATCATTGTAGTTGCTGCTACTGACGGTCCGATGCCTCAGACTCGCGAGCACATCCTTCTCGCTCGTCAGGTGAACGTTCCTCGCCTCGTTGTGTTCTTGAACAAGTGCGACATGGTTGAAGACGAAGAGATGCTCGAACTCGTAGAAATGGAAATGCGCGAACTCCTCGAACAGTACGGGTTCGAAGAAGATACTCCCATCATTCGCGGTTCTGCCCTCGGTGCCCTCAACGGCGTTGCTAAGTGGGAAGACAGCGTTATGCAGCTCATGGATGCTGTTGACGAATGGATTCAGGAGCCCGAACGCGACAGAGATAAGCCCTTCTTGATGCCTGTTGAAGACGTGTTCTCTATCACTGGTCGTGGTACTGTAGCTACGGGTCGTGTAGAAACCGGTGTCGTTAAGGTGGGTGACGAAGTTCAGATTCTCGGTCTCGGTGAAGACAAGAAGTCTGTTGTAACTGGCGTTGAAATGTTCCGCAAGCTCCTCGATCAGGGTGAAGCTGGTGACAACGTAGGTCTCCTCCTCCGCGGTATCGACAAGACCGAAGTTAAGCGTGGTATGGTTATCACCCACCCGGGCGTTATCCACCCCCACAAGAAGTTCAAAGCTTCTATCTACGTTCTGAAGAAGGAAGAAGGCGGTCGCCACACTCCGTTCGGTAACAAGTATCGTCCTCAGTTCTATCTCCGCACGATGGACTGCACGGGTGAAATCCACCTCCCCGAAGGCACTGAAATGGTAATGCCCGGTGATAACGTTGAAATCACTGTTGAGCTTATCTACGCCGTTGCCCTGAATGTAGGTCTCCGCTTCGCTATCCGCGAAGGTGGTCGCACCGTAGGTTCTGGTCAGATTACCGAAATCATTGAATAATTCCCTAAACGGATTTACTCAATACATATAAATAGGTCCTCACCCTTTGTGATGAGGCCTATTTTTACGGGAATAGCTCAGTTGGTAGAGCACTGGTCTCCAAAACCAGGTGTCGGGAGTTCGAGCCTCTCTTCCCGTGCCAAAACATAAAACAATGTTGAAGAAAGTATTCACATATTGCATTTCATATTGCAAGGATTCTTACGAAGAACTCGCGCATAAGACAACATGGCCTAACCGAAAGGAGCTGACGCACAGTGCAATTGTTGTGCTCACCGCTTCCATCGTCATAGCAATTGTCGTGTTCCTTATGGATACAGTATTCGAGAACCTCATGCAGTTAATTTACCCCCAAATCTAACGAATCGATGGCTGAAGCAGGAATGTCTTGGTATGTTTTGCGAGCCGTAAGTGGAAAAGAAGCCAAGGTTAAGGAGTACATAGATGCAGAAATTAAGAATGGCCGCCTCGGCGGTCATGTTTCGCAGGTACTTATACCAACGGAAAAGGTTTTCCAAGTGCGTGCAGGCAAGCGTATCGTAAAAGAGCGTAACTACCTGCCCGGTTACGTTTTGGTAGAAGCTCGTTTGGTGGGTGAAATTGCTCACGAATTGCGCAACACGCCCAATGTGTTGGGCTTTTTGGGCGGTTTGGACAATCCCACTCCGCTGCGCGATAGCGAGGTGAACCGTATCCTCGGAAAGGCAGATGAAATGTTGGAAGATCCACTGGATGTGGAAATTCCTTTCAATGTCGGCGATGCCGTCAAGGTGGCCGAAGGACCGTTCAGCGGTTTCTCAGGCGTTATCGAGAAGGTAGACAACGACAAGAAGAAGGTAACCGTCACCGTCAAGGTGTTCGGAAGAAGCACAGGTTTGGATCTTGGCTTTATGCAGGTAGAGAAAGAATAAAGGTAATGTTACGTACCCGCGTTCTTTCATAAAATCCAAAAAACAAATTAATAACAATGGCTAAAGAAGTTGCTGGACTAATCAAATTACAGATTAAAGGTGGCGCTGCAAATCCATCTCCTCCCGTAGGCCCTGCACTGGGTTCCAAGGGTATCAACATCATGGATTTCTGCAAGCAGTTCAACGCCAGAACTCAGGAGAAGGCCGGAAAGGTGTTGCCCGTAGTAATCACCTACTACAACGACAAGTCTTTCTCTTTCATCGTAAAGACTCCTCCTGTAGCAATCCAATTGCTCGAAGCCGCCAAGAAGAAGAGCGGATCGGCTCAGCCTAACCGTACGAAGATTGCCGAGATTACCTGGGATCAGGTGAAGGCAATTGCGGAGGACAAGATGCCGGACCTCAACTGCTTCACGGTACAGGCTGCTATGCGTTTGGTTGCTGGTACAGCGCGCAGTATGGGTATCACGATTAAAGGTGACTTCCCGGAATAACTATTAAACTTCACTTGAACAATGAGTAAACTGACAAAGAATCAGAAGTTAGTCGCTGACAAGATTGAAGCAGGGAAGGCATATACTTTGAAAGAAGCTGCTGAATTGGTTAAGGAAATCACCACGACCAAGTTCGATGCTTCCGTAGATATTGATATGCGTTTGGGCGTAGACCCCCGCAAGGCAAACCAGATGGTTCGCGGCGTTGTGTCTCTGCCTAACGGTACGGGTAAGACAGTTCGCGTTTTGTGCCTCTGTACGCCCGATGCCGAAGCCGCTGCAAAAGAAGCTGGCGCTGACTATGTAGGTCTTGATGAATACATCGAGAAAATTAAGGGTGGTTGGACTGACATTGATGTTATCATCACGATGCCTTCCATCATGGGTAAGATTGGTGCGCTCGGTCGTGTGCTCGGTCCCCGCGGATTGATGCCTAACCCCAAGAGCGGCACGGTTACTATGGATGTTGCTAAGGCTGTCCGCGAAGTGAAGCAAGGTAAGATTGACTTCAAGGTGGATAAGACCGGTATCGTTCATACATCTATCGGTAAGGTTTCCTTCACGCCGGAGCAGATTCTTGGCAATGCCAAAGAATTTATTTCAACGATTATAAAGTTGAAACCGTCTTCTGCAAAGGGTACTTATATAAAGAGCATTTATCTTTCCTCTACCATGAGCAAGGGTATTAAGATCGACCCCAAATCTGTTGAAGAAAAATAACGAAGATTGAATTATGAGAAAGGAAGATAAACAACTTGTCATCGACCAAATCGGTGCACAGCTCAAAGAATATGCTCATTTCTACCTCGTTGATGTAACAGGTTTGAACGCCGCTGCAACGAGCGACCTTCGTCGCAAGTGCTTCGGTGCTGAAATCAAGATGGTGGTTGTTAAGAACACCCTCCTTCACAAGGCTTTCGAGGCTTCTGAAATCGACTATTCTCCTCTTTATGGTACCCTCAAAGGCAGCACCGCTATCTTCTTCTGCAACACGGCCAATGTGCCCGCGAAGCTGATTAAGGAAGTTGGCAAGGACGGTATCCCCGGCCTGAAAGCTGCTTACGCTGAGGAAGGCTTCTATGTTGGAGCAGACCAGCTCGATGCTCTCTGCGCCATCAAGAGCAAGAACGAAGTTATTGCCGAGATTGTTGGTTTGCTGCAATCTCCCGCAAAGAACGTTATCTCTGCACTCCAGAGTGGTGGCCAAACCATTCATGGCGTACTCAAAACTTTGGGCGAACGCCCCGAATAACACTAAGAAACAAAGCGTTATTCCAACAATATTATTGATTAATAACAAAACAAATACATTTAAAGAAAATGGCAGATATCAAAGCTATTGCTGAAGAATTGGTAAATTTGACAGTAAAAGAAGTAAACGAGTTGGCTAATGTACTCAAAGAAGAGTATGGTATTGAACCCGCTGCTGCAGCTGTCGCTGTTGCTGCTCCCGCTGCTGCCGGCGCTGCTGCTGCTGAGGAAAAGACTGCTTTCGACGTAGTCCTCAAGAGCGCAGGTGCTGCTAAGCTTCAGGTTGTTAAGGCTGTTAAGGAAGCTTGCGGCCTCGGCTTGAAGGAAGCTAAGGAACTCGTTGACGGTGCTCCCAGCAAGCTCAAGGAAGGCGTTGCTAAGGAAGAAGCCGAAGCACTCAAGAAGGCTCTCGAAGAGGCTGGTGCTGAAGTAGAAATCGCTTAATATTCCTACCCTTTAAGGGATATGGTTATGAAACCTCTGGTAGAGGTTTCATAACCTTTTTGTGTCTATATTCATAAAAGCCGCACAGGGCAGACAAGGTTTGCGCTATACTCACAGGCAAATCGTCGCCTACACATATATAATATATATTGTATCCCGCAGGCTTGTCTCACCACATCAAAACATCATAGAATGTCTTCACAAGTAATCAATCATCGTGTAAACTTTGCATCAGTGCAAAATCCGATGCCTTATCCGGATTTTCTCGATGTGCAGCTTAAGTCTTTCAAAGACTTTCTTCAGCTCGACACTCCTTCCGAGCTGCGTAAGAACGACGGTCTGTATAAAGTTTTTGCCGAGAATTTCCCCATTGCCGATACTCGCAACAACTTTGTATTAGAGTTCCTCGATTATTACATCGACCCGCCCCGTTACAGCATTCAGGAGTGCCTCGAAATAGGACTTTCTTACAGCGTGCCCTTGAAGGCGAAGCTCAAATTGTATTGTACCGACCCTGACCACGAAGATTTTGATACCGTGGTGCAGGACGTGTTCCTCGGTCAGATACCTTACATGACCGAGAATGGTACGTTTGTCATCAACGGTGCAGAGCGCGTAGTCGTTTCGCAATTGCACCGCTCGCCCGGCGTATTCTTCGGTTCGAGCATTCACGCAAATGGTACGCAGCTCTATTCCGCACGTATCATACCTTTCAAGGGTTCTTGGATTGAATTTGCTACAGACATCAACAATGTGATGTATGCTTACATCGACCGTAAGAAGAAGTTGCCCGTAACGACCCTGCTGCGTGCGATTGGTTACGAAACCGATAAAGACATTCTCCAGATATTCAATCTCGCCGAAGAAATCAAGGTGAACAAGACCAGCCTGAAAAAGGTGCTTGGCCGCCGCCTTGCCGCACGTGTTTTGAAGAGCTGGGTAGAAGACTTTGTTGATGAAGATACCGGTGAAGTAGTATCTATCGAGCGCAACGAAATGGTGCTTGAGCGTGAGACCGTTCTCCAAGAGGACCATATCCAGCAGATTATTGAAAGCGGTGCGCAGAGCATTCTCATTCACCACGAAGAGGCTTCCGCATCCGACTATTCCATTATTTTCAACACTCTGCAAAAAGACCCCTCCAACTCTGAAAAGGAGGCCGTGCTTTATATCTATCGTCAGCTCCGCAATGCCGACCCCGCCGACGATGCCAGCGCACGCGATGTCATCAACAACCTTTTCTTCTCCGAAAAGCGTTACGACTTGGGCGAAGTGGGTCGCTACCGCATCAACCACAAGCTCAACCTTACGACCGATATGGACGTGCGTGTGCTGACGCACGAAGATATTATTGAGATTATCAAATATCTCATCGAACTGATTAACAGCAAGGCCACCGTCGACGATATCGACCACCTCAGCAACCGCCGCGTCCGCACCGTGGGCGAGCAGCTCTCCAATCAGTTCGCCATTGGTCTGGCACGCATGAGCCGCACAATCCGCGAGCGCATGAACGTCCGCGATAACGAAGTGTTCACGCCGACCGACCTCATCAACGCCAAGACCATTTCGAGCGTCATCAACTCCTTCTTCGGTACGAACGCCCTGTCGCAGTTCATGGACCAGACCAACCCCTTGGCAGAAGTAACGCACAAGCGCCGCCTCTCTGCCCTCGGCCCCGGCGGTCTGTCCCGCGAGCGTGCAGGTTTCGAGGTTCGCGACGTACACTATACCCACTACGGCCGCCTCTGCCCGATTGAGTCGCCTGAAGGTCCTAACATCGGTCTTATTTCTTCGCTCTGCGTATATGCTAAGATTAACGACCTCGGCTTCATCGAAACGCCTTACCGCAAGGTAGCCAATTCGATGGTAGACCTCAAGAACGAAGACGTTGTTTATCTCTCGGCCGAAGAAGAAGAAGGCAAGATCATCGGTCAGGGCAATGCGCCCCTGCGTCCCGATGGCTCCTTTATCCGCGATAAGGTGAAGTGCCGCCAGGATGCCGACTATCCCGTTGTGCCGCCCTCCGAAGTGGAACTTATGGACGTTGCGCCGCAGCAGATTGCCTCTATCGCCGCTTCGCTCATTCCCTTCTTGGAGCACGACGATGCTCACCGCGCATTGATGGGATCGAACATGATGCGCCAGGCAGTGCCCCTTATCCACTCCGAGGCTCCTATTGTCGGCACGGGTATCGAAAAGCAGGTCTGCGAAGATTCCCGCACGATGATTACAGCCGAGGGCGATGGCGTGATTGAGTTCGTAGATGCTACTACAATCCGCATTCTTTACGACCGCACGGAGGACGAAGAGTTCGTAAGCTTCGAGCCTGCCGAGAAGGTTTACGATATTCCCAAGTTCCGCCGTACCAACCAAAATATGACCATCGACCTCCGTCCTATTTGCGAGAAAGGTCAGCGCGTCAAGAAGGGTGATATTCTCACTGAGGGTTATGCTACTGAAAACGGCGAACTTGCACTCGGCCGCAACCTCCTTGTGGCTTACATGCCTTGGAAGGGTTACAACTATGAGGACGCTATCGTGCTCAACGAGCGCATGGTGCGTGAGGATATCCTCACCTCTGTCCATGTGGATGAGTTCTCCCTTGAAGTGCGCGAAACGAAGCGCGGTATGGAAGAACTTACCAACGATATCCCCAACGTGAGCGAAGATGCCACCAAGGACCTCGACGAGCGCGGTATTATCCGTATCGGTGCCCGCGTGAAGCCCGGCGACATCATGATTGGTAAGATTACGCCTAAGGGAGAAAGCGACCCCACTCCCGAAGAGAAGTTGCTCCGCGCCATCTTCGGCGACAAGGCAGGCGATGTGAAAGACGCCTCTTTGAAGGCAAATCCCTCCCTCTCGGGTGTCATCATTAAGACCAACCTCTTCTCCCGTGCCATCAAGACGCGCTCGTCTAAGGCTGCCGACAAGGTGAAGTTGCAGAAGATTGATGAAGATTTTGAAAAGGAAACCGGCAAGCTCAAAGCCCTCATGCTCGAGAAACTCGTCAAACTCACCAAGGGCAAGAAAGCCCTCGGCGTGAAGGACAATATCGGCGCAGAGGTGATTGCAAAGGGCGCAGAGTTCACCAAGGTGCTTTTGGCGCAGCTCGACTACACAGCCGTCGAACTCCACAACTGGACCGACGACGAGCACACCAACACCCTCATTCGCCAGCTTGTCATCAATTATTTGAAGAAATATAATCAGATGGATGCCGTCTTGAAGCGTCAGAAGTTTGCCATCACCATTGGCGACGAACTGCCCTCCGGCATCATTCAGATGGCTAAGGTATATGTTGCCAAGAAGCGCAAGATCGGCGTGGGCGACAAGATGGCTGGCCGCCACGGTAACAAGGGTATCGTTTCCAAGATTGTGCGTCAGGAAGACATGCCGTTCTTGGCCGACGGTACGCCCGTCGACATCGTGCTCAACCCGCTCGGCGTGCCTTCGCGTATGAACCTCGGTCAGATTTTCGAAGCCGTTCTCGGCGCAGCCGGCCGCAAGCTCGGCGTCAAGTTCGCCACGCCTATCTTCGACGGCGCGAAGCTCGACGACCTCTGCGAATGGACGGACAAGGCAGGCCTGCCCCGTTATTGCTCCACGCAGCTCTACGATGGCGGCACGGGTGAACCTTTCGACCAGAAGGCCACCGTGGGCGTTACTTACATGCTTAAGCTCGGCCACATGGTTGAGGACAAGATGCACGCCCGTTCCATTGGCCCGTACTCGCTCATCACGCAGCAACCTCTCGGCGGTAAAGCCCAGTTCGGCGGTCAGCGTTTCGGTGAAATGGAAGTTTGGGCCATCGAGGCGTTCGGCGCATCTCATGTGCTCCAAGAAATCCTTACGATCAAGTCCGACGATGTCGTTGGCCGTTCCAAGGCTTACGAAGCCATCGTTAAGGGCGAACCGATGCCCACTCCCGGCATTCCTGAATCGCTCAACGTATTGCTTCACGAACTTCGCGGCTTAGGTTTGAGCGTATCGCTCGATTAAGGCATTTTTTTAGAAAATCCCGTTTCTTAGGAGCATACCGAAAATCTCTTTACACTTACAATTCATACATCAGATTATGGCATTCAAAAGAGAAAACAAGATAAAGAGCAACTTCACCAAGATTACCATTGGCCTGGCCTCGCCCGAGGAAATCCAGTCCAATTCTTACGGTGAGGTGCTGAAACCCGAAACCATCAACTACCGCACCTACAAGCCCGAGCGCGACGGCCTCTTCTGCGAGCGCATCTTCGGTCCTACAAAGGACTACGAGTGCCACTGCGGCAAGTACAAGCGCATTCGCTACAAAGGCATCGTCTGCGACCGATGCGGCGTAGAGGTCACGGAGAAGAAAGTGCGCCGCGAGCGTGCCGGTCACATCCAGCTCGTTGTGCCCGTGGCCCACATTTGGTATTTCCGTTCCCTGCCCAATAAGATGGGCTACCTCCTCGGCATCCCCACCAAGAAGCTCGACTCCATTATTTATTATGAGCGCTACGTGGTGATTCAGCCCGGCGTGCTCGGCGACGAGTTTGCTGTGAACGACCTTCTCACCGAGGACGAATACCTCGAAATCCTCAAGCGTCTGCCCAAGGACAACCAGTATCTCGAAGATACCGACCCCAACAAGTTCATCGCCAAGATGGGTGCCGAGGCCGTCTACGACCTCCTCACGCGCATCAATCTCGACGACCTTTCCTACGAACTGCGCGCCCGTGCCAATTCCGACACCTCTGTGCAGCGCAAGACCGAAGCCTTGAAGCGCCTGCAGGTCGTAGAGTCGTTCCGCGCCAGCAAGGACCGCAACCGTCCCGAGTGGATGATCATGAAGGTTATTCCCGTCACGCCGCCCGAACTGCGTCCGCTCGTGCCCCTCGATGGCGGCCGTTTCGCCACTTCCGACCTCAACGACCTCTATCGCCGCGTGCTTATCCGCAACAACCGCTTGAAGAGACTCTTGGAAATCAAGGCTCCCGAAGTCATTCTGCGCAACGAAAAGCGTATGCTTCAGGAAGCCGTCGACAGCCTCTTCGACAACTCCCGCAAGAGCAGCGCCGTGAAGAGCGACAGCAACCGCCCCCTCAAATCACTTTCCGACTCTCTCAAAGGTAAGCAGGGCCGTTTCCGTCAGAACCTCCTCGGTAAGCGTGTGGACTATTCCGCCCGTTCCGTTATCGTTGTAGGTCCTGAACTGAAAATGGGCGAATGCGGTCTGCCCAAACTCATGGCAGCCGAACTTTACAAGCCGTTCATTATCCGTAAGCTCATCGAGCGCGGCATCGTCAAGACCGTCAAGAGCGCGAAGAAGATAGTAGACCGCCGCGAGTCCGTGATTTGGGATATCCTCGAATACGTCATGAAGGGCCACCCCGTGCTTCTCAACCGTGCCCCGACGCTTCACCGTCTTGGTATACAGGCTTTCCAGCCCAAAATGATTGAGGGCAAGGCCATTCAGCTCCACCCGCTGGCATGTACCGCGTTCAACGCCGACTTCGACGGTGACCAGATGGCCGTTCACCTTCCCCTCAGCAACGAAGCCATTCTCGAGGCGCAGATGCTCATGCTTCAGAGCCACAACATCCTCAACCCTGCCAACGGTGCGCCTATCACCGTGCCCTCGCAGGATATGGTGCTCGGTCTTTACTACATCACCAAGCTCCGTCCCGGCGCGAAAGGCTCCGGCCTCACCTTCTACGGTGCCGAAGAAGCCATCATCGCCTTCAACGAGCGCCGCGTCGACGTGCATGCCCCCGTTAAGGTGATGGTTGATGATGTCGATGAGGAAGGCAACATCTATAAGCACCTCGTCGAGACCTCTGTGGGTCGCGTTATCGTCAACGAGATTATCCCCGTCGAAGTAGGTTATGTCAATACCATTATTTCTAAGAAATCCTTGCGCGACATCATTTCCCGAGTCATCAAGACCGTGGGTATGGCCCGCGCCTGCGAATTCCTCGACGGTATCAAGAACCTCGGTTACCGCAAGGCCTACGAAGGCGGTCTGTCGTTCAACCTCGACGATATTATCATTCCTGCCGAAAAGGCAGACATCGTGAAGCGCGGTAACGAGGAAATCGACCAAATCACGATGAACTACAACATGGGTTTCATCACCGACAACGAGCGTTACAATCAGGTAATCGATACTTGGACGCACGTCAATACCGACCTGAAGAAGACCCTCATGAAGCAGATGACCGAAGCCGACCAAGGTTTCAACGCTGTGTTCATGATGCTCGACTCGGGTGCCCGTGGTAGTGCCGACCAGATTGCCCAGCTCGCCGGTATGCGTGGTCTTATGGCCAAGCCCCAGAAAGCCGGTGCCGAAGGCGCACAGATTATTGAAAACCCGATTCTTTCTAACTTTAAGGAAGGCATGTCTGTGCTCGAGTACTTTATCTCTACGCACGGTGCCCGTAAGGGTCTTGCCGATACCGCCTTGAAGACGGCCGACGCCGGTTACCTCACCCGCCGTCTCGTAGACGTTTCCCACGATGTCATCATCACCGAGGAAGACTGCGGCACGCTGCGCGGTCTCGTCTGCACCGCCCTCAAAGACGGCGACGAAATCATTTCCTCCCTCGGCGAGCGCATTCTCGGCCGCGTTTCCGTTCACGACATTATCCACCCCGCCACTGGCAAGCTCATTGTTGCCGCCGGCGAAGAGATTACCGAACCCATTGCCGCCGAAATCGAGGCATCGCCCATCGAAAGCGTAGAAATTCGCTCCGTCCTCACCTGCGAAAGCAAGCACGGCGTCTGCATGAAATGCTACGGCCGCAACCTTGCCACCAGCCGCATGGTGCAGAAAGGCGAAGCCGTCGGCGTTATCGCGGCGCAGTCTATCGGTGAACCGGGTACGCAGCTTACGCTCCGTACGTTCCACGCCGGCGGTATCGCCAGCAACGCCGCAGCCAATGCCACGATCGTTGCCAAGAGCGACTGCCGCGTAGAATTCGAGGAGCTCCGCACTGTCGACACCGTTGCCGAAGACGGCACGGCAGGCAAGGTCGTGGTAGGTCGTTTGGCAGAGGCACGCTTTGTCGACGAGCACACCGACATCGTCCTCTCCACGCAGAACGTGCCCTACGGCTCGCAGCTCTTCGTTTCCGACGGGCAGACGGTTGCAAAAGGCACGCTCATTGCCAAGTGGGACCCCTTCAATGCCGTCATCGTAACCGAAACGCCCGGTGTCATCCAGTTTGAAGATGTAGAAGAAGGCGTAACCTTCCGCGTAGAGGAAGACGAAGCCACCGGTTTGCGCGAGCGCATCGTCATCGAGAGCCGCGAAAAAGGCCGCGTGCCTTCCGCCCACGTTATGAGCGAGAACGGCGAGCTGATTCGCACCTACAACTTCCCCATCGGCGGCCACATCGTTGTAGAAGACGGTCAGAAGCTCAATGCCGGCGACGTGCTCATCAAGATACCGCGTGCCGTAGGTAAGGCAGGCGACATCACGGGCGGTCTGCCCCGTGTCACCGAACTCTTCGAAGCGCGCAACCCGAGCAACCCCGCAGTGGTTTCCGAAATCGACGGCGAAATCACGATGGGCGACATCAAGCGCGGCAACCGCGAAGTGGTTGTCACCTCCAAGCTCGGCGAGCAGAAGAAGTACCTCGTGCCCCTCTCCAAGCAAATCCTCGTTCAGGAGAACGACTACGTGCGTGCCGGCACGCCGCTTTCCGACGGCAGCATCACGCCCTCCGATATCCTCGCTATCCAAGGTCCTACCGCAGTGCAGGAATACATCGTCAACGAAGTTCAGGACGTGTACCGCTTGCAGGGTGTGAAGATCAACGATAAGCACTTCGAGGTTATCGTGCGCCAGATGATGCGCAAGGTTCAGATCAACGACCCCGGCGACACGCGCTTCCTCGAGCAGCAGATTGTCGACAAGCTCGACTTTGCCGAAGAGAACGACCGCATCTGGGGCAAGAAAGTTGTGACCGATGCTGGCGACAGCACCACGATGAAGCCCGGTATGATTGTAACGGCGCGCAAGCTGCGCGATGAGAACTCCCAGCTCAAGCGTCGCGACCAGCGCCTCGTAGAGGCACGCGATGCCGTGGCTGCCACCTCCACGCAGATACTTCAGGGTATCACGCGTGCTGCCTTGCAGACCAAGAGCTTCATGTCAGCCGCCTCCTTCCAAGAGACCACCAAGGTGCTCAACGAAGCCGCCATCAGCGGTAAGACCGACTACCTCGAAGGCATGAAGGAGAACGTCATCTGCGGTCACCTCATTCCTGCCGGTACCGGCTTGCGCGAGTTCAGCCGCATCGTTGTAGGCGACATCGAAGACTACGACAAGATCAATAAGGAGAAAGAAGATAAAGAATAATCCTCCCCCACTCCTCGAAACCTCAATACCAAGCGGAGACGCACCCGAAAAGGTGCGCCTCCGCTTTTTTTGTGTACAGGTTGTATTGCATACGCCTGGTAAATGTTTGTGGCGGGCTGTAAGCCCGTCACAATTATACGCCTTTCTGCAAATTTTGCCCAATCCCTATACGCATTTTTTACCCCGAAAAACCCAGCATACCCGTCACTAACGCTGCAACTGTTTATATATTAAATTGTTGCGAGTGTATAGTTCGCCCTCTAAACCCGTCATTAGTGACGGGTTGGACGTGTAACATTGCTTATGTCTGTCTCGCGTGACCGCCGCGAGCATCTCCGTGATAATTTTTCCTTTTAAGCAGATAATTTTTCTTTTCTGCTTGATATTTTTTCTTTCATATAGGATAGTTTTTGTTACAAACTTTGTAACATGTGTTAGAAAGTTTGTAACACGTATTACAAAGTTTGTAATATGCGCAGAAAAAGTTTGTAACAAACTTTTTCTGCGCAGATAGTGAAAAATGTATCGGGCTTAGGAAAAAATATCTCAGACATAGTAAAAAACATAAAGGATATAATGCCTCGTTAGAACAGGTCCGCTGTGCTAAGTGCCTGGAAGGCATTTTGCATAAAAAATCCGCCTTGAAATTCGGGGCGGAATGGCAGGGAATTGGTACAAAATGCTGTCTTTTCCTGAAATAGGTTGCAATTCCAAGTGTGTATAGTTGTGACGGGTTGGCACGATAAACCCGTCACTCTTAAACGGCTTAAATACAGACCGATATAAATGTAGTGACGGGTGTGCTGGGTTTTTCGGGGATTTTTTTTGCGTATAGGATGCGGGCTGTTTGCAGCTTTGTGCCTTAGATATGGTCGGGATTGGCTGTCATATCCACGCGCGTCAGCCGCACGGGGTATCTCTTGCCTTTGGCATTGACATACATGCCCTCCACATATTTATTGCGATAGGCATCTGTGCTGCGGTCCCATTTCAGCCTGAACATGCCGTTCCACTTGCCGTTAATCTCTTCGTCGAAATGCCAAACGTTGTCTTCCTCACATTCCAAGTCCATCTGGCCTTCCAACTTAATCTTCTTGTTCTTGCCTTGACTCACGTAGTAGTAGTCGCCGGTTGCGCAGGTCAAAGTTGCCCAAAAGCCCATCACGATAGGGTAGTCCCCGATTGTGCCTTTGAACACGAAGTAGGTATCTGCCCATGCCGAGGCGGCAGAGCATAGCGCCAGCAAGAGCGTGAGGGCGATTTTGTGTCTTAAAGTCTTCATTTTGTGAAATCAGGTTTTAATACGTTCCTTAGATTGAAATGTTTTCCAGACGTTTCGAGTAAGAACGGATAAAACTAATATGCCTTCTTGGCTACCGGCTGTCATTCGGCAAGAACTTTTTGAAAGTATCTGCGCGGAAAGGTCCGATTGCACTTGCAAATTTATATAAATTGTGATAACACAAAAAAAATATTTCCTAAGATTTTTGTGGAGAAAAATGCAATTTCCAGCGTTTTGTAAATGCAGACAAGGGGCGCAGGGGAGAATTGGGCGGGCAGCTCTTAAAAAATAGGCCTATGGGTCAATTTGGGTGTTTTTTGAAGGGTTTTCTAAGGCAT
>ERZ809074.2091-NODE-2091-length-23152-cov-40.005672_pt1 | contig 23152 bp, 15 predicted proteins | sample MGYA00520795_ERZ809074 | MGnify/ENA primary metagenome ERZ809074 (study PRJEB31570, sample SAMEA3212989) | Homo sapiens | biome: human-gut; feature: human gut; material: fecal | place: Sweden | collected 2011 ...
TTTCTGAACTCAAAAAAAACGATACTTGAGAATCAAAGAGTTATACGCATATAGGTTGCAAGTTGGGTTAAGGGCCGATTTAACATTATTAAATACAAATATGTCAAAGAAATCCACTTTTGCTTAATTTTAATCGCTAAAAAGTTTGTATTATCAATGATTATTCGTACCTTTGCATCGTCAGTTCCCACCAAGCCTCTCAACGATGCTCAAATGCGTGGGGCTTTTTTGTATATATAAGTTTACTCACAAAATACGATAATGGAAAGATTACCGCACTTCATGAAACATTATATGACAGAGGCAGACTTGATGGTTCTGTTGAAAAGTCGTGGGCTTGTTATTTCCGATGAAGCCAAAGCGGTACGATATTTGGAGAGCATCGGGTACTATCGTCTTTCCGCTTATATGTACCCATTCTTGAAAGTTCCAAAGGAAACTCATCAGTATAAAGATGGTACAACTTTCCAACAAGTGTTGAATCTCTATCGCTTCGACAAGAAATTGCGTATGCTTCTTCTCAATGAGATTGAGAAAGTAGAGATAGCTATTCGTCGTGCCATTATGAACATTCCTGTGCAGATGACAGGAGATACTTATTGGCTGACAAATTCTGTTCACTTTGCCAACCAAAGAACTTTTCAAGAAACAAAGAACACCATCGATAGAGAATATACAAAATCAACAGAAGAATTTATCAAGCATTTCAAGAACAGCTATTGCGACCCATATCCTCCATCATGGATTTTGGGTGAGTTGCTGACGATGGGCAATGTGAATATGATTTACCGTAATCTGAAAGCAGACAAGATACGCAAGCGTATCTCTCATTATTTCGGCTTGCAACCTATCGTCTTGGAATCTTGGATAACATCTTTGACTTTGTTGCGAAATGCCTGTTGTCATCATTCAAGGGTGTGGAACAAGGTAAGTTCCATTATGCCTGTTACTCCAAGAAGAATTACTCATCCATGGATTATCCTGCCGGCAAACCCTCAAAGAGTGTATTTCACAATCTGTATCATCAAGTATTTCCTTGACATCATATCACCCAACAATGATATGTTGGGAAAGATGGACACGCTATTTTCCAATTATCCAGAGATAGATCTGGCAGCTCTTGGATTTCCAAATGAATGGGAGAGCGAACCGTTATGGGCACAACAGATGTAAGTGTTCTTACTCGAAGAATTCAAGAATTGGAAAAGGAAAACGCCAGACTTAAAGCAATTCTTGATAAGAACGGGATTGAATATGAAAGTTTTGAATCAAAAACCTGCGAAACTAATCATTTAGGAGCCACAGTTGTTTCTACACATCAATTAACTTTACAGGAGAAAGTCGCCTTGTTTCAAAGTCTGTTCCAAGGTCGTGAAGATGTGTTTGCCAGGCGTTGGTATAGTAGTACGACTCAAAAGTCAGGCTATCAACCTGTATGCACGAGGGAGTGGAATCGTGAATTTTGCGACAAGCGAAAGTACAAATGTGCGGATTGTCCCAACAGGCAATTCGCTCCTTTGGCATACAACGACTTTTTCAATCATCTTGCAGGAAAGGATGCATGGGGACGTGATGTTATAGGACTTTATCCAATACGAAAGGACAACACTTGCAGTTTCCTTTGTACAGACTTTGATGACAAGAGTTGTGAGCATGGCTATAAGAATGATGTACTTGCCTTTGTAAATGTTTGCAAAACTTGGAATGTACCTTGCTACATCGAACGCTCACGTTCTGGCAATGGTGCTCACGCATGGATTTTTTTTGATACACCAGTAACTGCTTTCAAGGCACGCAAGTTGGGAAATGCCATTCTTACAGAAGCGATGAGTTGTGACGCTCACCTGTCTTTCAAGTCATACGACCGATTCTTTCCAAACCAAGACACCTTGCCCAAAGGAGGACTAGGCAATCTTGTAGCCTTGCCATTGCAGGGTATGGCTCGACGCAAAGGGAACAGTGTGTTCGTTGATGAAGACTTCAATGCGTATGCCGACCAATGGGAAATGTTGTCGCAAATCCATAAGCTATCAGAGGTAGAACTTGATTTGTTATTACAGCTGCATGCAGTGCCAACATTAGGAGAACTATCAAAGACCTGCGAGGAGAAACCTTGGGAGATTCCTCATATGGATGCTGCGCAATCTGAAGACTATCCAAAACAAATCGTTCTGACAAGAGCGAATATGCTTTATGTTCCTTTAGCAAGTCTATCTGCCAAATGTGTGAATGTTTTTAAGCGCATAGCTGCTTTCCGTAATCCGGAGTTTTATGAGAAGCAAGGCATGCGCCTTTCTACCTATAATATCCCTCGCATCATTTCATGTTCGGAAATGACGGATGATTATCTCGCCCTTCCTCGTGGGTGTGAAGATGCTGTTAGTAGTATTCTAACCCAACATGGAGTAAAGGTGGCGATCTCAGACAAAACAAATCATGGGCATAATATCAATGTTACATTCAGAGGAACTCTTCGGGAAGAACAGCAAAATGCAATGGAAGCTTTTGCTGGGCATAATATAGGAACATTATCAGCAACAACAGCTTTTGGAAAGACAGTGTTTGCCATCGGAATGCTTGCAAGGAGAAAGGTGAACACCTTAATTCTTGTTCATAACAAGGCATTGCTGGAACAATGGAAAGAACGGTTGGAAACCTTCCTCAAGATAGATGAGACCATCGAAGAGCCAGCAGCCAAACGAGGAAGGAAAAAGAATTCTTCGGTCATTGGTTGCTTATATGCAGGCAAGAACACGTTGCATGGCATCATTGATATAGCTTTGATACAATCTTGTTTTAGCGATGGTGAAGTGAAGTCTTTTGTCAAAGATTACGGTATGGTGATAGTAGATGAATGTCATCATGTATCCTCTGTCAGCTTCGAGCAAGTGCTTCGACAAGTAACAGCTACATACGTATATGGTTTGACAGCAACTCCTATCAGAAAGGATGGACATCAACCTATTATTTTCATGCAATGCGGAAAGATAAGATTCACAGCTGATGCCAAGAGCCAAATGGAAAATCAAACATTTAAACGTTTATTGATTCCAAGGTTTACATCATTCCGAAACATTTCGTCAGATACCAAGACTTACGTTCAGGTTACACAAGACTTGTCCGAAGATAAGGTTAGGAATGAGTTCATCGTAGAAGATGTAAGAATTGCCATTCAAGAAGGTCGTACCCCATTGGTATTAACCACTCGCACAGCTCATGTCAAGGCGTTGGTACAAATGCTTATTCCATTTGCAGACCATGTCATTCAACTCATTGGAGCTGACTCTGCTAAAGAAAAGCGTCTTGCATTACAAAATCTACAGTCAATGCCCACATCAGAATCACTTGTGATTGTGGCTACAGGTAAGTATGTCGGAGAAGGCTTTGATTATCCTCGCCTTGATACACTGTTCCTTACTATGCCTATAGCTTGGAAAGGAAACGTGGAGCAATATGCCGGGCGTTTGCATAGGGAATACGCAGGAAAGAACGAAGTGCGTATTTATGATTATGTGGATGTTCATGTCCCACTTTGTGACTCTATGTATCGTAAACGGCTGAAAGGGTATTTAAGAGCAGGATACGGAAAGTATGTGACATCATTCACACTTGGCAAAAATCCTCAAGAACTGATATATGAACGAAACAATTACGAAGCGACATTTCGGAATGATTTGGCAGAAGCCCAGCATTCTGTCATCATCGCTGTCCCCAAAATAAAGTTCAAATACAAGCCCGTTATCATGTCAACACTTGCAAACATTATTCATGATGGTGTTACTGTGGCTGTACATATCAAAGAGGAAGGGGCTAATGAGATAGAACTTAAAAATACAGGAATGGATGTGGTGTGCAACAAGGAACAAACTCTGCAATGCGCCATCATAGACAAATCTATTGTCTGGTATGGGAACATAAACTTCTTTGGTTACAATTCGGAGACAAACAATGTTATGCGAATCGCTGACCACAAAATAGCCAACGAAATGATAGAAATACTATACTCAGACACTGGAAATGACGCAAATGGAGGTTAAATACGTTAAATCTTCACCTTTTTTGTATCTAAACAGAATCCATATTGCCACTTTTCTACCGTTTAGAGCGTATAATACTGATAATCAACTAATAATAGATACTATGTATGTGAAGGTTTGACAAGCCTAACACTTTCTCCCAGCCTCACCTTTATGGACTCCGGAGCCTTTGCCTATTGCAGCAATTTATCTACCCTGATCATTCCTTCGGGACTCACATCGCTCAGCACATTGAATGAAGGTAGCATTTTCGAAGGATCTGGCATAAAAGCCGTCTATGTCGCTTGGCAGGCTCCCGTTCCTGCGGGTCAATTCTTCAAAGGTCTCGATTTGAGTCAGGCCACATTGTATGTACCTCAGGGGACAAGACAGGATTACTGGGTTGCAGCGGTTTGGGAAGACTTTGGCGACATCCAAGAGTATGAGGTTTCAGCCGTCAACCAGCCTGCCCACCATAGCGAGGCTCAGGAAGTCCCTCGCTACTCCCTGGACGGCCAGCGCTTGACTACTCCCGTCAAGGGTCTCAACATCGTGAGGTATAGCGACGGCACCATCAAGAAAGAAGCCGTCCACTAACTCTTTTCTCCCAGAAGAAATGGCTGTTTGATAGGTGGTGTTCTCACAAGTTAGTTCCTCGATAGCGCGTAATATGGTGTCCGCACTGCAAGTGCGAAGGGATGGATGAAGAGACAAATGCCTCATGAGGTGAGTTGTCACATCTTCGACACATGAGCCGCCACAAAGATAGACGCACATCAAAGAACGCAGGATCTCGCTATACTGATAGCCATACCATTTGCATCTCATCCCCAATGTGGAGTCTATGGTTTGAGCTAAAAGAGCATCAAATTGCTCCATGATTGGAAAAATTCCTCCAAAAGGAGTGAGTTTCTCGGATTTTATTTGTACATTTGCCATGTCATTCGGAGATTTTGCTATACTTCTTTTTGCAGCACTAAGGTAGGTGAAAAATCCGACATGGCAAAATCCTGAGCAACTTTTTGTTGCTCAGGTACTTATAAAAAATGCTAATTCATAGTGCTGCGGAAATTAGGATGAAAAAGGTTCTAGCAATAATTAGTCTCTTGTTTCTTGTTTTGAATGGTAATGCTCAAGAATCATTAGATACTATCAAATCTTTTAGACTAAGTGAAGTTGTGGTTAAAGCAGAAAGGATTATTCATAAGGGTGATCACGATGTACTATATTTATCAAACGACAATAAAAAGTTTGGTACAAATGCTTTAGATGCAGTTTCTTCCTTAGAATTGTTCCAAACAGCAATAAATGAAACAAAATTGGTTTCTTGGGACAGACAAAATGTATTTATCCTTATAAATGGCGTTCCATCAACGGCATATGACTTACGTGGATATAAGGGTGAGGACATAAAGAACGTAGAGTTTTATTCTATTGCTCCTCCTCAATACATGAGTCTGACTGCAGGGCCTGTAGTCAACATTGTTGTGAAGAAGAGGCACGATAGATCTTATGCCGGTTATTTCAACACTTCTAATGCTGTAAACACAGAATTTGGAACAAACCAGATTGACTTGACATATGCGGATTCTCTGAACCAAGTAAAACTGGATTATCTGATTGATTACAGAAACATAGGCAATATTGATAATCTTGCTGAATACACTTATAGTCCGCAACTACATTCTCAATATAGGGGTACAAGTCGCTATAAAGGTCAATATCATAACATCAGTGCATCGTACCAAAGATATCAGGGTAATCATCTGTTTAATGCTAAGGTATATACTATCATTGAACCCTTACAAAATGAAGAAAAAAGGGCGGGCCTTATTTCGACAGATGACACCCAATATAATGGTGAAGGTACAAGCCTTTTGAAGAGTCGTTCCAATACGGTGGCTGTAGATTTATACTATCGCTATTTATTAAAGAAAGGCCGTCTGTTTGCCATAAATGTGGTCAATACATTTGGAAATAGTTATTCGGATTCGAAGCAATCTATGCTCTCGGAGAATACAGGAAACAATGACTATGACTACAATTTACACTCAAGAGTGGATAATGATTCGTATTCATTTATTACAAATGCTGTCTATGCCTCTCCGCTTTGGGGTGGCTCATTGAGTGTTGGTTCAAGATATGAATATAAGCAACTTAATCAGACTTCATTCAATAACAAATACAAACCATATTCTCACAATGAGTTCCTTAATACGGGTGGTTCCTGGACATGGAATACAATATCGTTTGTTCCGGCTGTTGGATTGAATATATTTAAGCAGACATCCTCGGGTATATCGCAAACCTCTGTTCTTCCTTACATAAGACTTTATTCAGATTGGTGGGGAAATGGTAAAATGAAAGGAACAACTGTGCAGTTGACGTTGACAATGCGTAATATATCTCCTTCGTTAAATGAAATCACTGAGAGTGAGACCTATTTAGACCCCTGGCTGATATCTGCTGGCAATCCAAAATTGAAAGATTATTGGATTACATCGGGGAAACTGTCGTTTGCATATTTCTCACCCAATAATAAAAATCAGATAGTCTTCATGGTACAGCCATCATATGCTAACAATAAGATAGCTACCACAATACTAAAAGAAGGCGATAATATTTATTTCAGACCTCAAAATATAGGAGGTGATTTCGAATGGAGATTTGACCTTTATGGGAGTTGGTATCCATTTAAATGGTTAGAATTATCACCCTATGTTGAATACTATATCTCACGACTTGAAACTCCATCGCAAAATATCAACTTTGATTATTGGCGTATAGGTGGCAATATTACAGCATCATTTGAAAACTTGTCTTTGATCTTTAATGTTAATTCACCAACAAAGGTATACGACGGCGACCTTTTGTCACGTGGCAGCCTTCAATATGCTGGAACGATACAATATAAAATAGGTAATTGGTCAGTAGGTGCAAAATACAATTATTCAGGACACAACAACTATACTGTTTCGAATTTACCTATTCTTAGGTATAATGAGAACAAGGATTGGAAACCACTTCAGCATATGGCACGCTTGACTGCCACATATACATTCTCCGTAGGAAAATCAAGAAGGCACGAAGGCAAGATACTTATAGAATCAAGTAAAGACAATACCGGTTTTGGTAAGTTTAATACACCACAGATAAGCAAATAAAATGAAACGCTTCTTCCCCTTTATAAAGCAAAAAGATTCAATGCAATGTGGGGTGGCTTGCCTTGCATCTATATGCAAATATTATGGAAAGAAGTATTCAACCCAATTCATTTCATTTATATGTGTTTGAGTAAAGTTATTATGATGTGCGGCGTATGTGGTTCTGGAAAGACTACTTACGCCAAGAAAAAAGAACAGGAAGGATATATCAGACTTTCCATTGACGAAGAAATGTGGAAACTTTATGGGAGAAAGGGAATTGATTATCCGGAAGAAGAATATGAAAAATTGTCAGAGCAGGTGGAAGCTGCGCTTCAAAAAAAAACTGCTGTCCCTGATTCAGCAAGGAAAAGATGTTGTGATTGATTTTAGTTTTTGGAGTAAGGAAAATCGGAATTTTTATAAAGAGCTAATCCGAAAAGCAGGCGCTGAAACGGAACTTGTCTATATGAAAGCCAGTAAGGAGCTTTTGCAAAAAAGACTCTATAAAAGAAATCAGGTCTTAAATGCCAATTCGCCGTTTGTGATAACAGATGAAATATTGGAACATCATTATCACGCATTTCAGGAGCCATGGGGCGAAGGAGAAAAAGTAATTTTGCAGAAATAGGATATTATGCAGTATTCAAAGGAAGAAAGTAAAGCAATCTGGAATCAAAACGCTGAATTTTGGGATTGTGCAATGGAGGATGAATCAAATGATTTTCACAGAGAAGTTGTCCGCCCCAAAGTAACAGAGCTTCTAAATCCTGATCCAACAGACTATATTTTAGATATTGCCTGTGGAAATGGAAATTATTCTGCATATCTTGCAGAAAAAGCTGTCTCTGTTTTGGCTTTTGATTATAGTGAGAAAATGGTGGAACTGGCAAAAAAGCGTCAAAAACGGTATGCCGATAATATTGAGTTTTGTGTAGCAGACGCTACGAATGAAACAAGTCTGATGGCATTAAAAAGAAATAAGCCATTTACAAGCCTTGTATCTATTATTAGTTGATTATCAGTATTATACGCTCTAAACGGTAGATAAGTGATTGTGTGGATTCTGTTTAGATACGAAAAGGTAATAATTTAACGTATTTAACTTTCGCTTACACCGATATTACCCCAAAGTGTATGATGTTGGGCGATTAGTAGAATGAGCAATTCTTCTTGAAGAGACAGGCATGATGGAGCTTACTTTGTTCTACACTCTTGAATGGTGGCAGTAGGTATTTCGTAACAGTGTCAAAGACGTTATCCAAAATTCTAAGACGATTGGTTGCAAGACAAAGTAATGCGATATGCGCTTGCGTATCTTGTCTGCTTTCAGATTATGTAAGCCATGTTCACATTTCCCATTGTCAGCAACTCATTGACAGTGTCATCAACCTCTACATACAAAAGGAACAACTTATATTATTGGACGATGAAGGACATCCGTCCCTCTTTGCCCCGATAATGATAGCCACGCTTTCGATATGTTCGCAATTGGAACGTGACAATATCTCCTACCGATTGCAGTCAGTAAGGAAGCGGTATATAGAGAAAGGTGGGAAGCTCAGACGCAAGGTAGGCTCTGTAAAAACGGAAGAACAGATGAAAGCCGAATATAGGGAAATAATAAGTCTGCTTCGCAAGGGATATTCAATTCGGGATGCAATCCAAAGCTGTTTTCATAGTTAAAGTTGGTTTCCTTCAAAATTACCGCCATGCGATCTGTTGGTTGGTACGGTAACTGCACCGAATAATCTGGTTTCAGACTTGCAAAAGCCATGAGCGTATAACGTCGCTTTATCTGCCACATCGGCTGAGATTATAATAAGAGCATGGTTTCAAATCAGGATTGCCATGTATTTCGGTGTATGTGGACGAGTAGAACACATTACTCATGATGGACCAATAACTCGGGTACTCAGAGTCAGAACTGAAAGATAGGTTGAGCAGATGGTTGTCGTTGACGTTCCACAAAGCATTGAGCGTAGGATAAACGTGCCATTTATCCCATACGGGCGAGTGATATTGCTCGGCGGCAACAGAGTCTTCAAGGCTAAGGGCCTTGTTTATCTACTTGCTGATAGTACACGCAGGTGTGCGCTTTGAGTTGAAAGGTACCTCTCTGCGCCAAAAAGTTTGTGGCAAAGTAAAGGCAGACCTCTTCATTCATTAATAGAAATAATACGATAAGGCCACTGGGAGTAAGAGGATTAACGATCCTTTGGTCTCGATGGTCTTTGTCGTAAATGATTTTCAAACTTGCCAGTTTTGTTTGTTCGCTATTTTGATAAGTCAGAGCCTGTATCTCTTGGCTGCTGGTAGAGATGAGAGATAACAATCTTTGGGTGGATAAAACTGGGGGAAGGGCATGAGGAATGGCCGCAATGAAGGTTTTTGGCCTGGGATGGGCTTTGTTAAATGGATACGGACAAATAGTTAATGGGGCGTTAATTCGTGCTAATCGACTTGCATTCGGCTGGGCGGAAGGTTATCTTTGTATAGGTGCTGCGTCAGGGCAAATGGCGAACCAGGCTTCTTGGCATAAACGACAGGAAGAGGTGGGTGGTTGGAATGTAAAATATAATCAAAAGAAACAATGATGAAAAAGTTTAATTTCTTATCAATCTCTTCGATTGGGAGTCGGAAAAGACCGTTCTCGTATCGGTCTCGTATCAAACCCGTATTGTTTCCGTATCGATCCCGTATCGTTCTCCTATCGTTCTCCTATCATTCTCGCTTCCAGAAGCGGAAACAATACGGAAACAACACAAGGTCGATATATGCTGGAAGGGAGGACGATACGTGATGGATACATGGTGGGTACATGGTGGGTACATGGCGGAAACTCTGTTTGCCATTTCCTACAAAGTTGTATTTCTCATCGATGAGGAAGTCGGAGACGGGGGAGATAGTGACGTAGCAGAGAGATGAGGTCTGGTTGATAGGTGGAATAGTGAAGCATGTGGAGAATTTGAGCGATGAGAAGACCATCCAGGCTATCCAGGAGAATCCGTACATGCAGTATCTGCTTGGGCTTTCCAAGTTCACGGAAAAGCCCGTGTTCGTACCCGAATTGTTCGTTTTGATCCGCAAGCGCCTTGACCAGGACTTCTTCAGCTTGTTTCTTCGCTAAAAGTTCCTAAGGGGACTTCTTGGTCTCGTTTTCGCAAAAACAGGCTTGGAGACCCTCAAAAAGAGAATTCTCAGCACCATCGACGACCTCGTGGGAGTTTTACCCTCGCCACAAGTCAGCTGGGCCAGGATAAATTAGCGGACCTTATTTAGCCTTTCTGAACCTGCCTGAGACCCACCGTCATGATACGTGGCGTCTTGCCGCGCAATGTTACATTGTTAGATTGTTACATTGTTACATTTACGATTTCAGTACTCACATAGAGACGCTCAAATACCTGACATCCCCCACCAACCAAAGCATTGGGACGGTGGGGGATGAGAAAGCAATCGGCCAAAGCTGAAGGCTCGGCCTATGAAAAAGAGCTGCGCCCTACTTACGCACGGTGGGCGTGAAGCGCAGCGTATAGGAGAGCTGTCCGCTGGTGGGACAGAGATACGGGTCGAGGCAACCGTCGCCGCCACAAGAGTTATTGCCCAGGCCGCGCTGGAAGGCGTCGAAGTGGGCAAAGACCGTCTCGCTGCGCACCAGGTCGTACCAATGGGTCGCATCGCGCCAAAGCTGGTCCGCAGGGTCGCACCACTGTCGCTCGTCGTAGTGGGAGAGCGAGAAAGCCACCCTACCCTCCGTGGCCACGGAGAGGCGGAGCCCGTTGGCATGGTCAAGGGTGAGGTCGCGCAGATCTTGGTGGTCGCCAAAGGTCTGAGGATGGACGTTCTCGTCGATCATCTCATCGACCGTCGTGGTGTAGCGACCGAGATAGGAACCCGTCATGCGATCGACATAGTTGGACCACGGACCGCGGCCGTAGTAAGCCACCTGGTCGAAGCCTGCCAGCTCCATGCCCAGGCCCAGGCGGCGCGTGGGGCCAGTCGGCGAGAAGACCACCTGCAGATCGACCACACCATCAGGATAGAGCGTGTAGCGGGAGGTGTAGAGGCAGTTGGCGGCGCGGCCCTCCACGGTGACCGTATAGCCCTTTTCGTCACCACCCTGAGCGACGATGCGCGTCTCGGCCTCGCTGGCCATCGGCATCTGCTGCAACTCCTGGCTGCGGTCGTTGTCAATGTCGCGCAGGCTATTGAAGTCGGGGCTCTTCACCATCACGGCGCGCCCGTCGAAGGTCCATGAGACCAACTTGCCCGAGTCGTCAAACTGGAGGGAGAAGGGCCTGCCCTCCTGCGTCGTACCGGTGTAGTGACGGCGCTTCGCATCGGCCTCGATACGCCCGCCATGGGCCTCGTGGGCGGCAAGGGGCGCGCGCGGCTGCAGGATCATCTCGCCCTCGGCGACGGGGTAGCCCTGGTCGGCCCAGGAGGTGGCCGCCTTGAGACGCAGGGAGAGGTGGAGCACATACTCCGCACCTGCGTCGAGGACGCTATGGTAAGGCACGGCGATTTGTGCCGACTCACCCGCTGGCACGGCCGGGAGAGGAAGCGTCTGCTGCTCCACGACGTAGCCATCACGCAGAAGCTGATAGGAAAGGTCGTAGAGGTCGGACAAGTCAGAGAAAGCCAACTTGTTGCGGAGCGTAAAGGAGCGCGTCGCAGCGTCCCAGTCGGAGAAAGCAGCAGGAGCATAGACTGCCTTCACCTCAGTCAGTTTGGCCGTCCACGCACGGTCGGGCGTGATGATTCCGTTGTTGAGAAAATTGCCCTGGAAGCCGTCGCCGACAAACTCGGTGGGATTGTAGTCGTAGCCCGCCACCCAGTTGTGGAAACCATTCTTCGTACGCACGCCACGCAGGAGGTCGGAAGGCCGATAGACAGACTGGTCCACCCAGTCCCAGATGCAACCTCCTATGATATAGTCGTTGTCCGGGTGCTCGATGATGTCCCAGTAGTCCTGGAGGTTGCCGACGGCCTGGCCCATGGCGTGTGCATACTCCGAGAAGATCATCGGACGGTCGTAGCCATAGGCAGGCTTATGGGCGTAGTCCTGGGCTTCGGCGACCGTGGGATACATCCGCGAGTTGAGGTCGCTACAAGGCGTTCCCTGGCTGCCCCACGGACTGCTATGGACGGGGCGTCCGTCGCCATGGGCTGTGGCGAAGGCATAGGTGGTCTGGAGGTTTCTGCCGTCGCCGCTCTCATTGCCCAGACTCCAGAAGACGACGCTGGGATGGTTGCGGTCGCGCAGCACCATGCGCTCCGTGCGGTCGAGGTAGGCCGTCCGCCACTCCTTGCGATCGGAGAGGTTGCCGCCCCGCTCGCCCGCATAGTGGCACTCCACGTCGGCCTCATCCATGACATAGAGACCGAAGGCGTCGAACATCGCGTACATCTTCGGCTGGCGGGGATAGTGGGAGGTGCGGACGGTGTTGACATTGGCCTGCTTCATCATCCGCACGTCCTGGAGCATCGTCGCCACGTCGATGGCGCGGCCATACTCAGGATGGGTATCCTGGGTGTTGACACCCTTGAAGAGGACGCGGCGTCCGTTGATCGTCAGGTGGTGGCCCTCGGTGCGGATGGTGCGGAAACCATACTTCGTGGAGAAGACCATCTCCTCGCGGCCCTTCGCATTGCGCTGCGAGACCTCGATGGTGTAGAGATAGGGGTTCTCGGCGGTCCAGGGATGGAGGTCCTTGAGATCAAAGCGGAGGGTCTCTGTGGCGGTCGTCGTGGACTGATAGACCCACTGGCGGCGCTGCACCTCCTGACCCTCGGCATCGCGGATCACGGCTTCGATGGTCTTCTTGGCCTTGAGGCCGTCGCGGTTGTCCACGGTCAGCTGGAGAACCATCGCGCCCGATGTGGCATCGGCGCTGAGGAGGCCATCAGTCTGCACGAAATGGTCGCGGACGGCCACCCTCGGTGTGGCGTAGAGATAGACGTCGCGGTGGATGCCACTGAGGTGCCACATGTCCTGGCCCTCGATATAACTGCCGTCGCACCAGCGATAGACGCGCACGGAGAGCTGATTTTCTCCCTCGCGGAGAAAGCCGGAGAGGTCGAACTCGGCGTCGGTATTGGCGCTCTGCGTGTAGCCGACGTAGCGCCCGTTGACCCACACCACGCCAGCGGAGTAGAGGCCGTCGAAATGGAGGAAGACGCGCTGGTCGCGCCAGTCGGCAGGCAGCGTGAAGGTGCGACTGTAGAAGCCCGTGGCATTGTCGTCCTTGACGCCCGCCTCGGCATGGCCCTCCTGGGCCAAGGGTGGATGATAGACGAAGGGATAGCCCACGTTGGTATAGACGGGATCACCATAGCCCGCCATCTCCCACGACAGGGGGACGCGGATCTCGTCCCAGCCCTCGGCGTCGCAAGACTGGGCGACGAGGATGTCGGTGTTGGCCGGACCTTGGGGCGTGCCGGCGACATAGCGAAACTTCCACGTACCGTTGAGCGACAGGTAGCGGCTGCTCCGCGGGGTGGTCCAGGGCTGGGAGTAGAAGGTTGTGTCCTGGCGCATCGCCTCGGTGGAAGCGTAGGGGATATAGGTGGCATGGGCTGCCTCCTTGTGATCGCCGACTTTCTCGGGATTGCTGATCCAGGAGACGTCGAAGCCCGCAGACTGGTCTTGCGGATCGCGGTCGGGCACGGTGGCGACGGCGGTCTCCCAGCCGAAGAGGGCCAGGAGGGCCGCCGCGACCATGCGGTGGTTAGGATTAGATTGACTCATATTGGGTTGTGTCTGATGATTGTATTCGAAAAAAGATCATGTCATGGACGAGCTGGGCGCACGCTGGTGGTCAGCGAAGCCGCCTGGAGGTCAGGGGCAAGAGCCTTGACCTGGACGGGTTTCTGGGGGTCCTTGACGCGCAGGATGACCATGGCCTTACCGAAGAAGGCCTTGCGATGGTCGGACTTGAAGCGCTCGGTGGAGAACTGGCTGCCATTATCGACACCGATAATGTCGGCATTCTCGGCAGAGAAATAGATCTCGTTTTCGGCCCAGGGGCAGAGCGTGCCCTCGCGGTCGGTGACTTCGGAAGCGACAAAGATCGTATGCTCGCCCTGATAGTCGGCGGCAAGGCGGATCTTCTCGGCGGCACCTGCCGTGCGGATCGTCTCGGAACGCACCTCACGGCCCTGCTGGCGAGCCACGACGCGCACCTCGCCCGGTTCAAACTGTACGCGCCACATCACATGATATTGGTGGTCGTCCTGCTTGCGGCGCACGCCCTGGCTGCGCCCGTTGATGAAGAGTTCCACCTCGTCGGCCTGGTTGTAGTAGCACCATAGGTCGATGGTCTGGCCGGGCAACCAGTTCCAGTGGGGGAAGAGGTGGAGGACCGGCTGGTCCGTCCACTCGCTCTGGTACATATAATAAATGTCCTTCGGGAATCCGGCCAGGTCGATGATGCCAAAATAGCTGCTTCGCGCCGGATAGCCATAGGGGGTGGGCTCGCCGATATAGTCCCATCCTGTCCAGATAAACTGTCCGGCACAGTAGGGAGTGTGCTTCACAACTTCCCAGGTCTCCTCATGGGTAGAGGACCAAGGGGCGTGGGCGTTGTCATAGGCCGAGCACATCATCGTGGGATCGGCATAGGGCAGGTCCCAGCGCTGCGGCAGCACGAGGACGCTATCCGAGGGCATGCGGTAGTAGCCGCGCGTCTGCAGGGCGGAGACACTCTCGGTGAAGAGGAAGGGCTTGCCGGGGAAGTTCTTGGGCACGTCCTTCACCCACTGGTGGTGATAGTTGAAACCGACGAGGTCGATGGCGCCCGACTTGAAGAGGTGGTTATCAGGGGAAGGTTCGTTACAACCCGCCGTGATGGGACGCGTGGTGTCGTAGCGCTTGATGATGTCAGCGAGGTGGATCGTGAGGAGCGAGTTGGGCGAAAGGTCGTCGCCATGGGCGAGCGTAGAAGCGTCGTGGCCCGCGTTGAGGATGAGGTTGGCCTCCTCCAGCGTCAGTTCGTCAGCATCGGCTCCGGACCACTGTTCCAGTACCTCGTTGCCAATGCTCCAGACGAGGACGCAGGGGTGGTTGCGGTCACGAAGCACCAGGTCTGAGAGGTCGCGCTCGTGCCACTGATCGAAGAAGCGCGCATAGTCGTTCTTGGTCTTTCTGCGGCGCCACATGTCGAAACTCTCGTCCATGACGACCAGGCCCATCGTGTCGCACATCGCAAGCAACTCGGGAGCGGGCGGGTTGTGGCTGCTGCGGATGGCGTTGACACCCATGGCCTTCAGCCGCGTGAGCTTGCGGTGGAGAGCATCCTCGTCGAGGGCAGCGCCCAAGGCACCAAAATCGTGATGCTCGCAGACGCCATTGATCTTCACGTTGCGGCCATTGAGCCAGAAGCCTGTCTCGGCGTCGAAGCGGAAGGTGCGGAAGGCTGTGGGCGTGGAGACGCGATCGACGACCTTGCCGCCAACGACCACTTCCGTTACCACTTGGTAGACGTGACCCTGGTAGATATCCCACAGCAAGGGTTTCCTCACGGTGAGCACCTGGCCCTGGCAGCGGCCTTCATGACGGGCCACGACACGACCGTTGGGGTCGAGGAGCTGATGTCGCACCTTCGCCTGTGGGGCCTTCGGACCGTCGTTGTGCAGCGCCACATCGACCCTCACCTCCCAGGTGTCGCCCTTGCGCCACTGGGCCACGGCGTGGACGCCCCACTGGGCCACGCGCAGGGGCGAGGCAGTGGTGAGCCACACATGACGATAGATGCCGCAGCCAGAATACCAACGACTGTTGGGCTGGTCGCTATTATCGACACGAACGGCCAGGACGTTCTCTCCCGACCGGTCGAGATAGGGGGTGAGGTCGTACTCGAAGGTGGAGTAGCCATAGGGGCGCGTGCCCAGGGCGTGGCCGTTGACATAGACCGTGGCGTTCATATAGACGCCGTCGAAGGTGACGAGGACGCGATCGTCGGACGAGCCTGCGGGCAGGCGGAAATGCTTTCTGTACCAACCTACGCCGCCGGGAAGCGCGCCGCCACTGGCGCCACTGGGGTTGCCAACATGGAAGTCGCCTTCGATAGCCCAGTCGTGGGGCAAGGAGAGACGGCGCCAACCACGGTCGTCATAGGACGGGGAGGCCATCGTGGAATCGTCGCCGAGAACAAAGAGCCAGTCGGCATCAAACTGGATGCGCGTGCGGGCCTGTCCTGCGAGGGAAAACAGGAGGAAAAGGAGTAAGAGGGGTATTTTCTTCATATCTATTGTGTTTTGTTATACGAATACTTCCGTGCTGCGAGATCTCCCGGCCAGAGGACTTGGCAGCGCGTTATCTTGTGCCTATCTTATGTCTTTGCAAAGGTAGGCATTTTTCTGCAGAAAGCCGACAGGCGACAGGACCTTTATAGCGGATCAACATCATAATAAATCTGCAGGGCGCCATAGGTCTTGGCCCGTAGCATCGCCGACTGCACCTCGCGCAAACACTGGCGCACGCGTCGCAGATCGATGCCCAACTCGAGTTTGAGCATCAACTTGCGGATATGGAGGGTCTTCACCCGGGCCACGGAGGGCTTGTCGGGCCCGAGCACGCGGTCGCCAAAGATCTGGCGAAGGCGGGAACCCATCTCCATGGAGGCTGACTCGACGGTGCGCTCCTGGCGGTGCTTGAGGTAGATATAGGTAAGGTGGGTGAAGGGGGGATAGCGGAAGAGGCGGCGCTCCTCGAACAACTGGTCGTAGAACGCGCGATAGTCGTGGCGCACGACCTGCTGGATGACGGGAGAGTCGGGCTGGCTGGTCTGCAAGATGACCAGGCCCTGCTGATCGCCCTTCCTGCCAGCCCGTCCGCTCACCTGCGAGAGCATGGCAAAAGCCTGCTCGTAGGCACGGAAGTCGGGAATGTTGAGCATGGCATCGGCATAGAGGATGCCCACGACGCCGACATGGTCGAAGTCGAGGCCCTTGGTCACCATCTGCGTGCCGACGAGCACGTTGGTCTTGCCCTGGGCAAAGCTGTTGATGATGCGCTCGTAGGCGTTCTTCGTGCGTGTCGTGTCAAGGTCCATCCGCGCGATCTTCGCCTCAGGCACGAGAGCCTGCAACTCGTCCTCGACGCGCTCCGTACCGAAGCCGCGGCCACGGATGTCGTGGCTCTCGCAGTTGGGACAGACAGTGGGCACGCGCAAGACATAGCCGCAATAGTGGCAGGTGAGCAGGCCCATGGTCTTATGGTAGGTCAGCGACACGTCACAATGGGGACACTTGGGGGTCCAGCCACAGACATGACACTCCACCCTTGGGGCGAAGCCGCGGCGATTCTGAAACAGGATGGCTTGTTTGCCGCTGGCCAAGGCGACGCGGATGGCGGCCAGAAGGCGCGGTGAGAAGTTGCCGGTCATCATCTTGCGGCGGCGCAAGTCTTTGACATCGACGACCTCGATGGCAGGCAACGCCATATCCTGGTAGCGCTTGTCGAGGCGGACGTAGCCGTACTTGCCCGTCTGGGCGTTCCAATAGCTCTCGCTCGAAGGGGTCGCCGTACCCAGCAGGACCTTGGCTCCACAGAGCTTGGCCAGGATGATGGCGGCGGAGCGGGCATGGTAGCGTGGCGCAGGGTCCATCTGCTTGAAACTCTGCTCGTGCTCCTCATCGACGATGACGAGGCCCAGTCGCTGGAAGGGCAGGAAGAGGGCGCTTCGGGCGCCGAGGATGACGTCGTAGGGATGGTCGGAGAGCTGGCGCTTCCAGATCTCCACGCGCTCCGCATCACTGTAGCGGGAATGGTAGATGCCGAGGCGGTCGCCAAAGACCCGGCGAAGGCGCTGCATCATCTGCACTGTGAGGGCTATCTCGGGCAGGAGGTAGAGCACCTGGCGGCCCTCGTCGAGGGCGCGCTGAATGAGGTGGATATAGATCTCGGTCTTGCCGCTCGATGTGACGCCGTGAAGAAGCGTGATATCCTTCGACATTTGCTGAACGAGGATTTGGTTGTAGGCATCGGCCTGAGCCTCGCTGAGGGGCTTGATGTGCTCGGGATGGGGCATTCCGCCGAGGGGGATGCGGCCTACTTCCTTCTCGTACTGCCGCAAGATCCTACGGTCCAAAAACTGGCGGAGGACGGTGGTGGTACAGTGGGCCTCGTTCATCAGTTCCTCGCGGGTGATCTCGCGCTGGGGCACGGGATTCTCTTCGCTGACGCTGGCCAGCTCCAGATAGGCGCGGAGGACCTTCTGCTGGGCAGGAGCGCGCTGGAGCATGGCCTGGGCAGCACGGAGGGCCTGCGCCGAACGGAAGTCGTCGGCAAGCACGACGTAGGTCTCGGTCTTGGGACGATAGTCGTCCTCGGCCTTGAGACCGGACGGGAGGGCGGCCTTATAGACGTCGCCAATGGGCGAAAGGTAGTAGTCGGCTATCCACTGCCATAGGCGCAACTGCTGGGGCAGGAGCACGGGACCCGGGTCCATCATCTCGACAATAGACTTCACGCCCTCCTTGCTCGTCTTGAGCCCTGCGGGTACCTGGTCGTGGAGGGCTGCGACAAGGCCAGTGTAGGTTTTGGTCTTGCCCAACGGCACACGCACGCGGCAACCGGGCTGCAGACGCGGGGCCATCGTGTCGGGAACGCAATAGGTGAAGTAGCCCTCCAGGGGCAATGGTAGGATGATGTCGGCGTAAGTCATGGCGCAAAGTTACGTAATTATTTTGCAATCCTCACCAAAATATCGTACTTTTGCACAGAGCAAACGCTCTTCACGAGAAGACAATCGCTTTTGCCCATAGCATAAGACGATCGTTTCGCCAACAGAAATAAGTCGATCGCTTTGCTGACAGAAAAAAGAGAATCATTTCACTAATAAGGATAAGACAATGGACAACGAAGTATTGAAAGCTATACGGGAGCGCCGCAGCCTGCGCCGCTTCAAGGGGGAACAGGTCGACGACGAAGCCCTGAAGGCCGTGCTCGAGGCAGGCACATGGGCTCCTACGGCCTTCGGCAAGCAGGACCCGTGGATCGTGGCAGTACAGAACGAAGCACTGCGGGCCCGACTGACGGCGATGAATGCCCGCGTGATGGGGACGGAGAGTGACCCCTACTATGGTGCGCCGACCGTGGTGCTGGTCTTTGCCAGCGCGGACAGTCCCAACAAAGACCGCGACGGTTCGCTCGTACTGGGATCGATGATGGTTGCCGCTCACAGTGTGGGACTGGCCTCCTGCTGGATCAACCGCGAGGACGCCATGTTTGCCTCCGAGGAGGGAAAGGCGCTGATGCGTGAACTCCAGTTGCCCGAGGGACTCGCTGGCGTGGGTGCGCTCGCCCTGGGCTATCCCGACGCAGAACCGAAGGCGGCCAAGCCGCGCAAGGAGGACTACTACCGCATCGTGAAATAGCACACGGCGAAGACCTTAAAAAAACGTAAAAAGCCTTAGCTGCTGGGGTTTTCAAGAGGCAAAGGGCGGATAGGTGCGGAAAAATTCGTACTTTTGCAAATGTATTTGAGGTAATATTTATTTCGACGCATCATTTAGTAAACAATAGAGAAATATGAAGAGAATTGTATTGGTACGCCACGGCGAGAGCCAGTGGAACATGGAAAACCGCTTTACCGGTTGGACCAACATTGACTTGACTGAGAAGGGCAAGGAGGAGGCTTTCGCCGCCGGAAGACTGCTCAAGGAGAATGGTTTTCACTTTAATATCGCATATACTTCCTATCTGAAGCGCGCCGTGAAGACGCTGAACAACGTGCTCGACGCTATGGACGAGGACTGGATTCCCGTGGAGAAGAGCTGGCGCCTGAACGAGAAGCACTACGGTATGCTCCAGGGCCTGAACAAGGCTGAGACCGCCGCCAAGTATGGCGACGAGCAGGTGCTGCAGTGGCGTCGTAGCTTCGACGTGGCTCCCCACGAGTTGCCCGCCGACGGCATCGGCAGCGCACTGACGGATCCGCGCTACGCCCTCGTGCCGGAGGACTATCTCCCGACGACAGAGAGCCTGAAGGACGCCATCGAGCGTGTGATGCCTTACTGGGAGTGCACGATCTTCCCGAAGCTCAAGGAGGTGGCCTGCATCATCGTGGCTGCCCACGGCAATAGCTTGCGCGGCATCGTGAAGCACCTCAAGGGCATCAGCGACAGCGAGATCACGAAGCTCAACATCCCGACGGCTACCCCGTACGTATTCGAGTTTGACGACAAGCTCCAGCTCGTGAAGGATTACTACCTCGGCGACGCCGACGAGATCGCTCGCAAGCAGCAGGCAGTGGCCAACCAGGGCAAGGCCAAATAATCTCGGCCCCTCTTTTTTCATAGACGCAACAACGGGCGGCAGGTCATACGACTTGCCGCCCGCTTTGTTTCTACTCCTTTTCTGCCCTTCTGTTACCTATACAAGAAGCCCTGGATGGACTGGTGCGAGAGATAAGCGTTATACAAAGCCCTGTTATTAAACAGAAGAGGATAACAAAAGGGCGTTCCACGAAGACCTCATAGAGAAGTCCTGCGAAACGCCCCGGCTATATTACCTAAAGTACATTCTTACTTTAGCATGTTGTGCCTACAAGTTTAGAAGACGAACTGCACGCGAGCCTGAACCATGTGGAAGTTCTTGTCGTATGCGTACTTGTCCTTAGACAAGTTGGAGTAGGTGTAGTCGAGCATAGCCTGGACGAAGCGGTTGAAGCTGTAGTTCACACCGAGGGTCCAAGAGCGGACGGCACCACCACCAACGCTGCTTGACTTGTAAGGATAGTCGGCCATCATACCATCAGGATAGTACTGGTCGCGACCTGCGCTGTAGTACTCGCCAGCGTTGATGTCGTTGAGACCCGTGTAGTTGAAGCGGCCCACGATCTCCAAAGAACGGCCAGAGAGACCCTTCAAGGTACCGTTGCGGCTATCAAACTTGTAGGGGTTGCCAAAGATCATGTAGCCTGCCTCAACGTATCCACCGTGGAAGTTGTTGGAACGAAGCGGGTTGGCCGTGATCCAAGCATCGAGCGTACCCCAAGTATCAACGTTGTTGTTGCTTGCGTCGAAGAGCGTCTTGGAGTCGCGCTTCTTGGTGACGTGCTTGTAGAGATACTCACCACGAACGAAGAGCTTGTCGTTGTGGTAGAGGGCCTCGGCACCAGCGTCAAGGACGTTCTCAGCCCAAGGCAGCTCGCAGCTTACGAAGCGCTCGTCCTCATCGACGAAGGTCTCCATGCTCTGACCCAGCGTGATGGTCTTCTTGAGAACGTTGTTCTCCGTCACACCACCACCCACGTGCTGGTAGCGGATGTTACCACCAATCATCAAGGTCTGCGTACCGTCGTTGATGGGACGATACTGGTAGCGACCTGAGAGGACGATACCATTGAAGCCAGACTCGATCTTGTTGTACTGGTTCTCGGTCGTCACACCCTGATAGGCCATAAACTTGTCGTTGGTGAACTTGTAGGTGATACCCAGCTCACGACCCTCGCCGAGGGCGTTGGCAGCACCGGCACGAGAGATGAAGTGGTAGCTACCGAGAGAGGTGTTGCGAGCCATGGAACCAGCGGCGTTGTTGTAGTAACCCACCTGGATGTCATGGTTGCCACCCTTGTTGTCCTTCTGATTGTAGCGAAGGAAGATGTTCTTCTGAGAGAACTTGCCACCACCGAAACCGAAGTCTGCATAGAAGTACCAGTCCTGATAGGTCAGCGAAGTACGGATGCGGGCGTCAGCGATCGTAGCGCCAGACTGCATCGGCGTATAGTCGTTGTGGTACCATGCTGCGTCGGCCATGAAGCGGGCACCCACGGTGAAGTGGAGGTCTTCCTGCTCATTGTCGATAGTCACGGTCGGCTTGGAATCAAAGTCCTGCGCGTTGGCTGCCATGGCGCAAAGAGCGAACATGGGCAATATGATAAATTTCTTCATTGTATTTATTTACTTATGAATGTTGGTAATATGACTTACTTAAACCACTACCTTTCGATTAGTAACCGAGCTCGTTGAGCATGTCGGCACCATCGGGCACCACGTGGGGAGCCTGAGAGTTGTCATACTTCTGCTCCGGGTGGAACGGGTTGTGGAGCGTAGAGCTGCAACGGAAACCATTCTCGATCATGTAGCGGAGCGACATCTCAGAGTGGTTGGTGAAGAAACCGTCCATGTAGATCGGGTGGGTCTGCGGCGTGGTGAAGGTCGTGTAGGCCGTCGGCTGCACGGTGACACCCAGGAGGTCGTCAAACTGCGTGGCGTTGTCGCCCCAGAAGTTGACATAGTAGCCCATGTAGCGGGCAGTCTGAGCATAGCTATCGAAAGAGTACGGGTGGTTGATCATGCCGCTCTTGCGAATCATGTAAGCCATCCAGGGAGCATTGAGCTCAGGATAGTTGTTGGGTGCACCCTCTACGCACGGGCCAATGATGTGGGCACCGTGATCCTGGGCGTACTTGATGAAGGAAGCGTAGCCAGCAGGCGTGTCGTAGTTGAGGTCGGTAGAACCACCGTTGCTCAGCCACAGGAGGTAGCACATCGGGATCTGACCCTTGAAGACGTTGTAAGCACGGTTGAGAGCGTCGAAGGAGAAAGTCTGGAGGATCACCTTACCATTGGTGTTACCCACGTTAACGTGGCCGTTGGCATAGAACGGGTTGCTCTCTGACTCTTTCTTGGTGATGATGTTCCAACCCCACTCGTCGAGGATGTTATAGACACGGATCTCGATATCCTTCGGGTTCAACCAAGACTCCTTGAACTCGGGATAGATGCCCGGACGGTTGCCGTTGTCCTTGTCGTCAGCGACATAGGCGGTGCTACCGTTCTTGTCACCGAAGCTGTACTCCACGAAGTCCATGTACTTGCTGGCCTTGCTACCGACAGTGCTGGGATCGTCACACTTCACGGCAGCCTTGGCAGCCTTGTAGATCTCCTCCAGCGTCATGTTCTTGTACTCGTCCTTGATCTTGTAGGTCAGCACGCGCTCGCCCTCGGCATTGCGGTTGAGCTTGTTACCCATAGCGTAGT
>ERZ809074.2096-NODE-2096-length-23077-cov-5.194683_pt1 | contig 23077 bp, 23 predicted proteins | sample MGYA00520795_ERZ809074 | MGnify/ENA primary metagenome ERZ809074 (study PRJEB31570, sample SAMEA3212989) | Homo sapiens | biome: human-gut; feature: human gut; material: fecal | place: Sweden | collected 2011 ...
GCTGGAGGATATGGACGGCCGCATCCCGCTGATTCTGGATGGCGGCGCGTGCGATGTGGGCGTGGAAAGCACCGTGGTGGCGCTGACGGGCGATATCGCCACCGTCCTGCGCCCCGGCGGCATCACGCCCGATATGCTCGCGGGCGTGCTGGGGCAGGTGCAGGTGGCCGACAGCGTCATGCGCCCGCTCAAAGAGGGCGAGGCCGCGCCCTCTCCCGGCATGAAGCACAAGCATTACGCGCCCCGCGCGCGCATGACCCTGTATGAGGGCACGGCGGAGGCGGTGGCCGCGCGCATCCGCAGCGAATACGACGCGCTGCCCGAAACCGAGCGCGCGCTGATCCTGGCCGCCAGCGAGCACCTGCCGCTGTACGGCAATCGCCGCACGGCCGATCTGGGGCCCGACGAAGCCTCCGCCGCGCACCGCGTCTTCGCCCTGCTGCGCCAGGCGGACGACGATCGGATCACCCGCGTGTTCAGCGAAACCTATCCCGAATCGGGCGTGGGGCTGGCGGTGATGAACCGCATGGCGCGCGCTGCGGGCTTTGACATCGTGCAGACTTAAGGCATGCGCGCGATCACGTGCAGCAGCCCAAGGCCGGGCAGCCCCAGCGCGGATACGCACAGCAGGTTGAGCAGATTCACCCCCACGGGCGATATCAGCCCGCTGACGGCCAGCGCCGCCGCGCACACCGCGCGCCGCATGCCCCGGTAAAAGCGCGAGCCTACCCGCACGCGCAGCGCAATCAGGGTCAGCATGGCGAAGAAAGCCGCGCACAGGCACACAAACCCGATCATAGCAAACCACCTCGCCGCATCCTATGCGCGGCGAGGTGGTTTTATGCTGATCGCCAGTTTTATATTTCCGACAGTATTTCCCCATTGTGCACGCGCAGCACGGCCTGGGGCGACGCGCCCGTCAGGTCGGACAGGTCTGTGCAGGTCAGCAGCGTCTGCACGCCGCGGATGCGCTCCAGCAGCCGCGCGCGGCGGCCGACGTCCAGCTCGCTCAGCACATCGTCCAGCAGCAGCAGCGGGGCCTCGTGCTGACGCTCGGTCAGCATATCCAATTCGGCCAGCCGCAGCGACAGCACTGCCGTGCGCATCTGCCCCTGCGAGGCGAAGGCGCGCATATCCTGCCCGCACAGCGACAGCGCCAGATCGTCCCGGTGCGGGCCCACGGTGCTGGTCATGCGGCGGATATCCTCCGCGCGGCTCCTTTGCAAAAGGCGCAGCAAATCCTCCGAAGGCTGGGCGCTCTCGGCCAGGCAGCCCGCGTAGCGCAGGGAGAACGGCTCGTTCTCGCGGCCGCTGATATAGGCATAATGCCCGCGGGAAAGCGTGCTTAAATTCTGCGCGGCGTACTGGCGCGCGCGCACCACAGGTGCGGCCGCGGCGGCCAGCTGCTCGTCCCACGCATCCAGCTGGGCGGGATTGCCCCCGCGCGCCAGATCATGCAGCAGCGCGTTTCGCTGCTTGAGCGCGGCGTTATAGGTTTGCAGGGCGTAATAGTAGCCCGCCCCGCACTGGGACAGCAGCATATCCACAAACCGCCGTCGTCCCTGGGGCGCGCCGCGCACGATGTCCAGATCCTCGGGCGAGAACATCACGCACGTGACATGCCCCATCAGCTCGCCCGTGCGCGCGGCGGTTTTGCCGTTGATGTAGAGGAGCTTGCGCTTTTTCTGCAAGGGCGAATACAGCCGCACGCCCACCTCATCCACGCCGTCGGCGCGCTGCACGCGCACCTGCACGGCGGCGGTCTCCTGCCCGGCGCGGATCATCTCCCGGTCGAAGGCCGTGCGGTGGCTGCGCCCCAGGCAGCACAGGTGAACGGCCTCAAGCAGGTTGGTTTTGCCCGCGCCGTTTTCGCCCACAAACACCGTTACCCCCGCTGGGGGCGTGAGCAGCACCTGATGATAGCTGCGAAAATCGTGCAGCCGCAGCGACTGGATAAACATTACTTGTGGTACCTCTCGTTGGCGTTGATCTTATGGGCGCGGTAAATCTGCTCCAGCAGCATCACCCGCGCCAGCTGATGCGGAAAGGTCATGGGCGACATGGACAGGCGGCAGTCCGCGCGGCGCTGCACCTCGGGCGACAGCCCCAGCGACCCGCCGATGACAAACACCACCCGCGCCCCCTGCATGGCGCGCTGCCGAAAGAAATCCGCCAGACCGGGGCTGTCCAGGTATTTGCCGTCGATGCACAGCGCCGCCACATAATCGTCTGGGCGGATGTGAGCCAGCATGGCCGCGCCCTCCTTTTTCATGGCCTGCGCGCCCTCGGTTTCGGGCTGATCGGGCACCTCGATGATCTCCAGCCTGTTATAGCGGGTCATGCGCTTTTGATACTCAGCGGCCGCATCGCGCCAGTAGCTTTCGCGCAGGCGGCCTGCGCACACGATGGCTATCGGCACAGGATCGCCTCCCCCGCCTCGCGCAGCGTGAGGCATACGCAATCGCAGATGGGCGCAAGCTTATCGGTATACGGGCGCAGATCGGGAATCATGATGGTATACGCGCCCGCGTCGCGCCCCGCGCGCAGGCCGTGGGGCGAATCCTCCAGCACGGCGCACTGGCCGATGGGCACGCCCACCAGCGCCGCCCCGCGCAGATACATATCGGGTTGCGGCTTGCCCGGCAGCCCCATATCGCCCGAGACGATGGCGTCAAAGTACGTTTCCGCCCCGGCGCTGCGCAGGTTACGCAGCACATCCGCCCTGGGGCTGGCCGACACCACCGCCATGCGCACGCCCGCGGCATGCAGCCTTTGCAGCGTTTCAAGCAGATAGGGCTTTTGCGGTGCGCCATGCTCGGCCACATAGCGGTCGGCCGCGGCATGATAGGCCGGCCAGAATGTCTCGGCGCGGTAGGCCGGGATGCGGCTGCCGTAGTAGGCGTTGCAGTCGGTCTCGTTCACGCCCAGGGTGTCCAGAATCATCTGCTCCGTAAAGGCAAAGCCCAGCGGGCGGGCGGCTTCGTTGGCCAGGCGGGCATACATGGCCTCGGTGTCGAACAGCAGCCCATCCATATCAAACAGCGCGGCTTTGAGCATGGGGGGATTCTCCTTTCAGCATACAGGCTGCGGCGCAGGCTACAGCGCCTCAATCGCTGCGCACAGCGCCCGCACGATATCGTCCAGCGCCATCGACGGCTGACCCTGCCCCGCCTGCCCGGGCAGGAAGGGCACGTGGATAAAGCCCACGCGCACGGCGGTATCATGGTAGTGATGCAGCAGGGTATAGAGCAGATCGTTGCACACAAACGTACCCGCCGTGTAGGACACGCTGCCCGGCAGGCCGGCCTGCGCAATGGCGCGTGCCATCTCCTGCACAGGCACGGTGGCAAAGTACGCCGCCGGTCCGTCCTCGGCGCAGGGAATATCCTGCGGCTGCAGGCCCGCGTTGTCCGGGATGGCGGCATAGCGCAGGTTAATGGCCACCATCTCGGGCGTGACCGCCGCGCGGCCGCCCGCCTGCCCCACGCACAGGATGACATCGGGATGCAGCGTCTGCGCCTCCTCGATGGCGCGCTGCGCCGCCAGCCCAAACACCGTGGGCACCTGCAAAGCGTGCACGACGCAATCGCCCACGCGCGCAGGCAGGCGGGATACCGCCTCCCAGGCAGGATTGACGCTTTGCCCGCCGAAGGGGTCAAAGCCGGTGATCAGCAAACGCTTGGGCATGGAAGGAGCCTCCTTTGGTTATTGCGCTTTTGAAAAAATGCCTAAGCTTACTCCCCCGCGGGAATTTCCCCCAGCCGCTGACACAGGGCGGTATAGCGGCGGGCGATATGGTTGTTATTCACCATGGCGGAGATCGCGTCCTCGCGGCCCACCAGCACCACCAGCTCCTTGGCGCGGGTAAGGGCAGTGTAGAACAGATTACGCGTCAGCAGCATGGGCGGGCCGCCCACGCAGGGCATCACCACGCAGGCAAACTCGCTGCCCTGGCTTTTGTGCACGGACAGGCAGTAGGCCAGCTCCAGCTCCTCGAGCATGGCGTATTCATACTCGGCCGTGCGCCCATCGTCAAAGAATACCACCAGCGTTTTTTCCTCGGTATCCACGGTCAGCACAACGCCCATATCGCCGTTGAAAACGCCCGTGCCGTCGCTGTCGTCCTCGCCCATCCATTCCAGCTGATAGTTGTTCTTGATGTGCATCACCTTGTCGCCCTGGCGGAAGATGCGCTCGCCGTACTGAATTTCGGGCTTTTCTGGGCAGGGCGGGTTGAGGGCGGCCTGCAGCATGGCGTTGAGGGCGATCACGCCGCACGCGCCCTTCTTGGTGGGCGAAAGCACCTGGATGGCGTGCAGGGGATCGGCGCATTTCATGTAGGCAGGCAGCCGGCGGCGGCAAAGCTCCACCACCGCGCGGGCGGAATCCTCGGGATAGGCGTGGCGCTCGAAAAAGAAATTGCTGTTTTTCTGGTTCAGCACAGGCATTTCGCCATGGTTGATGGCGTGGGCGTTGCGCACGATCAGGCTGCTTTCGCTTTGGCGGAAGATCTCGTTGAGCCGCACCGAGGCGATCACCCCGCTGCGCAGGATATCGCCCAGCACGTTGCCCGCGCCCACGGAGGGCAGCTGATCGGCGTCGCCCACCAGGATCAGCCGCGCGCCGCGGGGCAGCGCGCGCAGGAAGGCGCGCATCAGGAACACATCCACCATGGACATCTCATCCACAATCAGGCAGGTGCAGTCCAGCGGATTTTCCTCATCGCGCGTGAACTCGCCGCTGTCGCCGCCGTATTCCAGCAGGCGGTGCAGCGTGCTGGCCTCGCGCCCGGTGGCCTCGCTCATGCGCTTGGCGGCGCGGCCGGTAGGGGCGGCCAGCAGCACGCTTTCGCTGTCCAGCAGGGACAGGATGCAGTTGATAATCGTGGTTTTGCCCGTGCCGGGGCCGCCGGTGATGACCAGCAATCCCTGCTGCGCGGCCATGGAAATGGCTTTTTTCTGCGTGGGCGAAAACGAAATGCCCTTGGCCTTTTCAAAATTGCGGATCTGCGCGTCCACCGTGCCGTCCATGATGGTCTGCGACGCGGCCTGCAAATCGCGCAGGCGGCGGGCGATCTCGCTTTCCGCCTGCCACATCTGGGGCAGAAAAACGCCCTCCACGCCGTCCATCACATGCGCGCGCAGCTTGCGGGCCAGCAGCAGCGCCGTCAGGTGCGTCTGCAATAGCTGCGGCTCCACCCGCAAAAGCCTTCCGGCCAGGGTCAGCAATTCGTCCATGGGCAGGTAGGTATGCCCCGCCGAGGCGGCGGCCTCCTGCAGGGCGTAGATCAGCCCGGCGGACAGGCGGCTGTCGCTTTCGGGCGCAACGCCCATGGACAGGGCGATGCGGTCGGCGGTCAGAAAGCCCACGCCCTCCACATCCTCCACCAGGCGGTAGGGGTTTTGCTGGATCACCTCGCGCGTGCGCTCGCCGTACACCTTGCTGATCTTCACCGCCATGCCGGGCGTTACGCCGTAGGCTTGCAGAAAGATCATGGCCTGCCGGGTAGCGTACTGCTCCCGGAAGCTGTCGCCGATCTGCTTGGCGCGCTTTACGCCGATGCCCGGCACCTCGCTGAGGCGGTGCGGCTGCTGGCTGAGGATATCCATGGTTTCCAGCCCGAACTCCTGCACAATCAGCCGCGCGGTGGCCGCGCCTACGCCGCGAATAAGGCCCGATGCCAGATACCGCTCGATGCCAAGCAAGGTGGAGGGCGCCAGCACCTCGCAGCTGGCGGCCTTGAACTGCCTGCCGTACTGCGGATGCTGCACCCACTCGCCCTGGAACACCGCCTGCTCGCCCGCGGCCACCTCGGGCATCACGCCCACCACGGTGACGTTTTCGCGCCCGGCGCGCACGGTCAGCACGGTGTAACCGTTTTCGGCGTTGCGAAAGGCCGTTTCGTTTATGGTTGCGCGTAATTCTTCCATCAATCTTTCCTTACGGTTCAGTCTTGTTCCACAGCCCATAGCGGCTGTCGTCCCTGAGGGCGGTGAGCAGGTATTCCTTGGCGCGCGGATAGCGGCGGGACAGCTCCTCGAGCATGTCTTTCATCTCCTGCCGGGTGGTGTGTCCATCCGCCGGGCAGGGGTTTTTGATCACGGGCACGGCGTATTTTTTAGCCAGATGGATGATCTCGCGCTCGGGCGCGTACACCATGGGGCGAATCACCGTGACCCCGCTGTCCTCCATGTGCGTGACGGGATGGAAGGTATGCAGCCGGGCCTCGTAGAGCACGCTCATCAGCAGCGTTTCCTCCGCGTCCTCGCGGTGATGTCCCAGCGCCAGCTTGCTGCAGCCCTGCTCGGCCGCCATGCGCAGCAGCGCGCCGCGCCGCAGCCGCGCGCACAGGGCGCAGGGGTTTTCCTCGCGCCGCACATCAAAAAGCTGGTGGATGAGGTCGCACTCCTCCACCACATAGGGCACGTTCAGCTCCTCGCACAGCGCGCGGATGGGCGCAACGTCGAAGGGATCGCCCGTTTTGAGGGTGATGGCGACCACCTCAAAGGGCTTTACGGCAAAGCGGCTGTACACCGCCAGCGCGCGCAGCAGCACCAGGCTGTCCTTGCCGCCCGATACGCCCACGGCCACGCGGTCGCCGCGCGCAATCATGTGAAAATCCTCATCCGCCCGGCGGATATCGCCCAAAAGCCGCTTCATGGTGCGCCTCCCCGTTGTTTACTGCACAATGCTCCCGTCCCGCAGGAAGACGCCGGGCCAATAGATCACCCCGGCCAGGCTGTCGCGCTGCGCCCCGGCAAAGAAGAAGCACACGCCGCTCACGCCGCGCAGCTCGGTCAGGGTGTTCACCAGCGCGTAAACCATCAGCCGCTCAGAGGCAGGCTCCACCTGCGCCATATCGGCCGCCGCATGCTGGGACAGGTTCAGCAGCAGCGTCGTGCCGCTCAGACCCAGACCCAGCACATCCGCATCGCCCAGGGTATCGGGCAGCACGTTCTGAATGCCCGGCGCGTTGTCGCAGGGCTGGGGGCCCTGCATCAGGCAGTTGATCAGATACCGCGCCGAGCGCGTTTCATAATAGGGAATCGGCCGCTGCACGGCGGTCAGATGGCCCGCGCCGTCGCTGAAATACAGCGTGCAATTGGACAGGAGAAAGTGCGAAAAATCGCTGCGGCGCATCACGCCGTTCTGGAAATTGACCGGCTCGTCCGCACCCTCGTACACGCCGCCGGGCACCACCACGGATACCAGCTCGTCCCCGATGTAGGCCGTCACGCCGCTCAGGCCGGGCACAAAGGTGGTCAGCGTGTAGGTCAGCGCGGCCATCATCACCGAGCGCGGGATGCCCGCGGCAATCAGCACGTCGTTAAAGCTCTGGGTAAAGCGCAGCACGGCGCACTGGCCGCCCGACACGGCGATTTCCTGCACGGCCGGGGCCTCGGTCAGGTAGGCGGACAGATCGGGCATGGCGGGGGTGTTGCCCAGCGTCTGCGCGCCCTGGGACAGGGCAGACAGCAGGGTTTTGATCATCTCGCCCTTATCGCGCCCGGCAAAGCTGAGCGTGCGCGTTTCGGCCAGGATGCCCTTGCCCGAGTAGGTGGGATAATACAGCGTGGCGTTCAGGCTGATGCGCCGGTCGGCGGGCGCGGCGGACTGCGTCTGCGCGGCAGTCAGCATGGCGTCGATGGTATCGGCGGCGTTGGCGGCAAAGCAGCCCGCAGGCACGCTGGCGCCCACGTCCAGGCCGGGCTGAATGGAGCTGACCAGCACGTTGACATAGCGGATATCGCCCCACTGCGTAAGCGTATTGGCGATGGCCTGGCACGCAACGTACAGATCGCTATGCGACAGCGACAGCGCCGAGGCGGCCAGGTTGACCGTGGCGGTATCGCCCGAAATTTCCACGGGATTGACGGTGGACAACTGCAGCGTCACATCGGGGCTCAGGCTTTGCGCGCTGTCGTTGCCCGCAAAGGCAAACAGGCGGCGCAGCGTGGCCTCGGCCGGGTGGCGCGCGGCGGACAGCACAATTTTTTCAGTCTGGGCGATCAGGCGCGTACCGGCGGCACTTGGCACATACAGCAGCACGCTCTGCGCCGTTTCCTGATTGGTATCGCCCGTGGGCGCGTCGTATTCCACCTGCGCGGGCGGCAGGGTGACGGAGCTGGTTTTGTTCAGCGCGTCCACACCCGCCACGCACCCGCACAGGCACAGGCACAGCGCCAGGCACAGCGCCGATACAAGCGTGCGCTTGATTTTCATTCGCATGTTCAGCCCCCTCACTTGTTTGCTGCCTGCATCATTTCAAGCAGCGCGGCGGCGGGAATTTTCCACACCCCGCCCTCGCGGATCATCCGCAGCGGCCAGGCGGCGCAGGCAGACTCCGCGCCGTCGTCCCCGCGCAGGGTCAAATCCACGCACACCACGGCGCTCTGGCCGTCGGGCGATACGCAGCCCTCGCCCGCCTGCGCAGCCAGAAGCGTTTGCGCCTTGGCCAGGCTGGCCGGGGCGATATCGGCGGCGGAAGCCCCACGCGCGGCGATCCACTGGCTCAGGCTTTCCCAATCGCGGGTCTGCCAGGCGGCCAGCGCCAGCCGGGCCGAGGCCGCGGGCGTGGGCAGATACGCCTCCTCGCGGGTCAGCGCGTCGCAGGGCAGCTCGCTATCCGCAAGGAAATAGCTTTCTCGCAGCCGCATGGAGGAGCTCACATTGGACTCCGCCCGCACCAGCACCTGCACGGCGCGGTACTCGCCGCTTTCGGTCAGGGTGGCGCACAGGGCGGCCATGGCCAGGCGGCGGCGCAGGATTGCCTGCTCGCGCGCCTGCCCGGACAGCGATTCATCGGGATAGCGATCGTAGAGCGCCTCGTTGAAGGTGACGTAGATCACCCTATCCTGCGCCTGGGTGGACAGCACCTGCGTGCCATCGGGAAACAGCGCGCTGCCGCCGCCCTCATGCGGGCCGTCCAGCAGCGCCGTCACCAGCGCCTTTTCGCGGCTTTCATTGGGCATCACGGTCAATTCGCGCGTTTCCTGCCGCAGCAGGGCGGAATCGCCATAGCGGAAATACAGCGTGGCGGTCTGCTCGCGCGCGGCCCCGGCCTCCGGCTCGGCGGACAGGGGCGTCTGCCCCTCGGGCGTGCTTTGCTGCAAGGCAGCAGGCGGCAGCTCGCCGCAGCCTGCCAGCAGCAGGCACAGGCTGGCAAGCAGCGCCAGCAGGCGCATCTTCTTTGCTTTCACGGTCATTTCTTGGCTCCCGGCTCCGCGCCCACGCACCAGCCGCGCAGCTTGGTCACGGCGCGCTCCAGCGCGTCGCGGCTGTTGCCCCAGGGCTTATCGGCGTTGCGGTAATCAAATTTCAGGGTGAACCACTCCAGCTCGTCCGCCACGCGGGACAGGCTGTCGTCGGTCAGTTTTTCCATATCGGCGGCAAAATCCGCCTGCTCGCGGGCATTGAGCTGGCTGGCAGCCATGCGCAGCAGCAGCGCCGCATCCTTGAGGCACACGCCCTTGGACTGCTGAAACGCCTGCTTGAAGGCCGCGTCGTTGGCATACAGATGCAGGAAGGTGTAGGCATAGCGGTTCATGTTATCCTGGATGCTGTCGCACAGGATGCAGGAGGAGGTGAGCTTATCCAGCCCGTCCGCCGCAGCCAGCAGCGCTTCCTTGCCGCCGCCCTTGCCCAGCGCGCGCTTGACCGCCGGCGCGCCCGCGCCCGCCTTGGCCCCCTGCGCGGCGGCGTCCAGCAGCTTATGCGCCTTGCCGGCCGTTTCCTTTAGATGGGTGTGCGTCATCAGCGCGTGACCCAGGCGATTCTGCTGGGCGTAAAGCAGCACATGGTGCCGCTGGCAAAAGCCCTTTTCGTTGACGCGCACGCGGGTATCGGGCTCCATCACCGAGCCGCCCAGAAACCGATCCACATCGGCCGCCTCGATGCTGCGGCGCAGCGCGCACAGCGGGCACTCGCCCTGCTGCTTGAGCGCATCCCACACGGGGATGGTATCGATATGATAACGCATGGATGCCTGTGCCTCCTGAAAGCATGCTGAAAAAATCGTGCGGGGCGAGGAGCATGCAGGCTCCCCCCTCCCCCGCAAAAGCGGTATAAAACAACCGCTCTATTCTACCACAATCGGCGGTATTTGCGCAACCGCGCGCGCATATGCTGATATGCAAGGAGGGATGAGCATGCGCGCGGATCGTCTGCAAACCAACACCTATCCTATCTCCCACCGCCCGGCGCGCGCCGCGCTGTGTCTGCTGCTGGGCGCGGGCATTCTGGCGCTGGCCGTATATCTGCAATTGGGGCGCGGGGGCAGCCTGCCTTTTTCGCTTGGCAGCCCGGCCACCGCAGTGCCGTCGCGCGCCACGCCCGCCCCCAAGCGCGCCGAAGGTGAAATCACCCTGGCCGCGCATACCTGGTACGCCCTGCAATTGGGCGCGTTCACCCAGGAGGGCTCGGCGCGGCAGCTGGCGCAGGAATATATCGCCCGCGGCGCGGCAGGCTATGTGCAGCAGCAGGATAGCACCTATCGCGTGCTGGCCGCCGCCTATCCCACCCGCGCCGAGGCGCAGGCCGTGCAAACGCGGCTGAGCGCCCAGAACGTGGGCGTGTACATCCATCCCTTCACGCAGCCCGAACTGTCCCTGCGCGCCCAGGGCAGCGCCGACCAGGTGGAGGCCGTGCAGGAAACGCTGGCATATCTGGACGCGCTGGCCGATAAGCTGGGCACGCTCTCCTGCGCGCTGGACGCGCACGACATGGACGCCGACGCCGCCCGCAGCGCCCTGCAATCCGAGGGCAGCACCTGCGCGGGGCTGAAAAAGCGGCTGCTGAGCGCCTTTGAAGGCGAACTGCCAGCGCTGCTCTCCCAGCCCGCCGCGCTGCTGGATAGCATCTGCGCCGAATCCGACGCGCTGCAAAAAGAAACAAGCGCCGCGCGGACAGGCGCGGCGCTCAAGCGCTGCCAGCTGGCAGCCGCCGTGGGCATGATGGATTTTGCAGCCGCGCTGCAGGGGCGTTAATTGCGGTTGGGCGCGTTGCAATTGGAGCAGGGCTGGAGCTTTGCGTAGGCCGTCTCGTCAAGCTGCGAATACAGGAACGAGCCCTTGAGCGGCAGGTACTTATTGTTGATCCGCGAGCAGTTCTGATCCGCATGGTAGTAAGAGCCGCCGTCCGGATTGTAGTAGAGCACCTGGCCGGGATCGGGGGAGTTGGTCGGCATCAGGGTGTAAACCGGGGCGGCGGTGGCCTCCTCCTTCACCTCGGTGGCGGAGGATAGCGACGCGGGATCGACATACCACACGCCGTTCACGCGCAGCATCAGCACTTCGTAGCGATAGTTCTTCTGCGTGCCGTTGGCGCGATCCATCAGCGCTTCCATGGTGATGGTGCGCGAATCGTCCGAATCGCTGCCCGCCACATAGGTAATGTTGAAGCTCAGCGGCGTGTTTACGCCGCGAATGTTAAAGATTTCACGCTGCGGGTTCTCATGAGAGTTAATCCAGGAGGGCGTGCAGCAGGCCAGCATGCCGTTCACATCCTGGCTCATCCAGCTGTTCATGAAGGTTTCCAGGCGGCTCTGCGCCTCCGAGCGCGGATCGGGCGTAGGCGCGGCGCTGACGCTGCTGCTGGGCTGCGTAATATCCGCACCGCCCGCAAAAGCGCCTACATCGCTGGCCGTTACATTATTGCCAAACAGCGCGCCATAATTGATGCCGCCGTCCTTGGGCTGCTGCTCCCCCTGCCCGGCGATGGGATGGGTGAACCACAGCGCCGCGGCCAGGGAGACGATCATCAGCGCGGTATAGATCAGCGTCATGGTGGTGCGCGCCTGGGGCACAAAGGCATGCCCCAGCCACATGATCAGCAGCGCCAGCGCGGACAGGCCCAGGAAGGCCCAGTGCAGCTCGGTATAGCGCAGGATCAGCGCCACCACAAACAGCGCAGGCAGCAGCAGGCTCATGATCACCTGCAGGCCCACAAACGTGCGCTGCCGGGCCGGGCGCGGCTGATGCTCGGGCGGCACCTGAAACCCGCCGCCCGAGGGGCGGCTATGCTTTAGTCCATATAATGGTGAGGATGAATACTTTTGCCGGTTTTCGCTCATTCGTCCTCCTCCTTCCAAAGCACATGATTGCTCAATATATTATAACATATTCGTAACAAAAGTAAACACTATTTTGATGGAAGCGGCGTTTAATTCTCTCCCCTTAACTTGACAAGAGGCGGGCAAATCGATAAAATGCAGATAGAATCATCTCCGCATCAGGCGCGCCAGGGCCGCCAGTCCACCGCGCCAATTTTGATCGTTTGGGGGATTTTATATGTCGATACCGGCTATCTGCATCGTCGGCTGGGCCAACAGCGGCAAAACCACCCTGATCGAAGGGCTTTTGCGCCAGCTTACCGCCCAGGGTATGCGCGTGGGCGTGATCAAGCACACGCACCACCCCCTGCCGGAGGATGAGGCAGGCAAGGATACCGCCCGCTTTCAGGCGGCGGGCGCGGCGACGGTGACGCTGGCCAATCCGGAGGGCGCGCTGACGCGCGAGGCCGGGGACAAGCGCCTGACCGAGCTGCTTTCCCGCGTGCGCGATGTGGATTTAATCCTGATAGAGGGCTTTGAAAAGCAGGCCTGCCTGCCCATGATCGAGGTGTGGCGCGATCCCGCCCTGCCCATGCGCTCGCCCGCGCAATGGCGGCGCGCGGTGGTGACGGCGTCTCCCTGTCCCGGCGATCTGCCCGTGTTCGCACCCGGCGATATCGAGGCCGTAGCGGCTTTTGTGCTAAGCCTGACTGCCGGGCAGCGCGGCTGCGCCGGCGCACAGGCGCATATCTATCTGGATGGGCAGGAGCTGAGCATCGTCCCCTTTGTGCAGCGGATGGTCGCGGGCGTAAACCGTGGGCTGCTGTCCACCCTGGACGGCTACCATGAGGGCTGCGAAATCACCATCCGCATCGGCGGCGAGAATAAACAATAAGAGCCATCACCTGCGCAGATACGGCGATTTCCGCGCAAAAAGCCCCTCCCCGCTTTCTGCATGGGGAAGGGCTTGTTTTCGTGCGTCAGGTCGGGCGCGCGACGGTTGCGGCTCGCCGGGCGGCTACAGCACCTCCGCTCCCGCGCGTTCAAACTCGCGCAGCGTCTTTTCATCCAGCCCGCCATCGGAAACCACCGCGCTCACATCCTCCGCCCGGGCGAAGGTGCACATGCTGGTCACGCCGATTTTCTGCGAATCCATCAGCATCACAGCCTTTTCGGAGTGTTCAATGACAGTGCGCTTCAGCTCGCATTCCTCGGGCGAGCCGCAGGTGAAGCCGCGGGAATGGATATACCCCGTCACACCGATAAAGGCGGTGTGGAAATTGATCATCGCCAGATCGCGCACCGTCATGGCGCCCTTGAGCGACAGGCTGGACGCGTTCATATGCCCGCCGATGATATGCACCTGCGCCTGCTGCAGGCGCGCCAGCTCCAGCGCGCCGCTCAGGGAGGTGGTAAAGATCATGTACGGCCCATCGGGCATATGGCGGGCAAACTCCGTGCAGGTAGAGCCGGAATCCAGAAAAATGGTGGTGTTTTCCTGCACAAGGCTGACGGCCTTTTCGGCGATGATCTTCTTTTCATCCGCATTGCGGGTGGTGCGCTTAAGGTACAGATCGTCCGTGCCGATAAGCACCTCCACCGAGCGCGCGCCGCCATGGGTGCGGATGATGCGCTTGTTGCGATCCAGGTATTCCAGATCGCGCCGCAGCGTCATCTCGGACACCTGATGGAAATTTTCCTTTAACTTGGTAAAGCTGACCGACCCTTCGCGGTTGATCAGGCTGACGATTTTTTCGCGGCGTTGTTCCATATTCATGCTATTCTGTTCCGTTCTTTAGCGTTCCGCTGCTTCGCGTTCTGTTCTTTTGCGTTCCGTTCCCTAGCGTCACGGATAGTATAGCATGCCTTTACAGAAGCTGGCAAGCATTATTTTGCGCGCCGGTCAGCCCTCGGTCAGCACGGCCACGCGGGGCTGCTCGCTCAAATCCTTGGCCGTCACGCGCAAAAGCGGCATGCGCGGCGCATCCTGCGCGTCCATGGCGGAAAGAAAATCCTCCACCGGCGCGATGGGCCAATCCGCGTTTGCCTGCGTGCGGTAATGCATGGGAATGATCATGCGCGGCTGCACGCGATGGCACAGGGCGGCGGCGCTCTGCGCGTCGATGGTGTAATACCCGCCCACCGGGATCAGCAGAATATCCAGCCCGGTCAGGCGCTCGGCCAGCGCGTCGTCCCACGCGCCCAGATCTCCCAAATGCGCAATGCGCAGGCCGTCGGCCTCCAGAATATAGATACGGTTGGGCCCGCGCAGCGCGCCCTGTTGATCATCGTGCCAGCTCTCAATGCCCTTGACCACCACGCCGGGAGCCAGCACGGTGGTGCCGGCATGATCCACCAGCGCGGTGTAATTTTCCGCCTTGTTCACCTCGCTGTGATCGCCGTGCGCGTGGCTGACCGTCACCGCGTCGCAGCGTACCCGGCGCATGGGATAGCCCACATGCGCGTCAAAGGGGTCGGTCAGGATGCGATAGCCGTCGGCCAGCTCCAATAGAAACTCGCTGTGTCCGTGATGAAAAATCAGCATGAACGGGGCCTCCTTGAAAATGATTTTGTGGTAACGCAAGCATCGGAGATGTAAGGCTTTTATCGTCGCACAGTTTTTACGAAACTGTCTTTTACGTCACAACCAGTTTTTTCTTCCTTGGCTCAAGAAAGAATCGTTCCCCTTCTTCCCCCAGCGTGTCTTCCATGATTGCGTATGCCGCGGCGGCGGGCAAGGGTGCATGCGTGCGCTTGCACAGCGCCGTTTGCGCGGATAGCGTCTGCCACAGGCGCTGCCTGTCTCCCGCGGCCAGCAGCAAAAGCGTCTGCCGGATGGGCGGCCAGGGCTGGTCGCGCGCAGGCACATCCCCCTGCGACAGCAGGCTGCGGCACAGGGAAAGCAGCGGCAGCAGCTCATCGGGAACGCGCGCAGGCAGCGAACGCCGGGGCAAGCTGTCTATCAGCGCCGCCTGCCGCCAGGGCGACAGATCGATGCGCCATAGCCCCCGCTCGCACGTTACGGCAAAGCCCGCGCCCGTAAGCGCCTCCAGCACGGCGGGCGCATCGTCGTTTCGCAGCGGATAATCGGTGATAAAAAGCGCGCGCGCATCCCGATCGCGCCGCAGAAAGCCTGCGCCGCGCAGATGCGCGCGTATTTCATCCTGTATAGAGCCAAGGCAGCTCCTGCCCGGTGGCTGGGGGCAAAACGGATGCGCATTTCGCGCATGGAGGAATACTGCCCCTGAATATCCAGCTGATACTTGAGCAGCACCTCGCCGCGCGCGTCGTCCACAGAGTATTTCACCTGCGTGGGGAAAATGCCCATATCCAGCGCGCCGTAAGGGGTATTATAGCTGCTTTCGTAGCGGTTGCCCTGCGAAAAAATCATGCTGGTGCGGTAATCGCCCTCGCGGGACATGGTGACTACGCCATCCTGCATGGTAAAGGTAACTTTATGGGTTTCGGCGGTGTCGGGCTGCGTTTCGGTGTAGCGCAGCGACCAGGCGTCGTCCTTGCCGCTCAATTCGCCCGTAGTGACCAAACGCATCTCATCCGACGCTTCATCCGCGCCGACATCCTGCGCGATGCCGACAACGCTAAGCAATACTTTCTTGCCGCGCAAGGGCTTCACCTCCCTGGGCCGGCCGCATGCGCGCCGCCAGCCCGAAGCATACTTGATTTCACCCCTTCATTATAGCACACGCCCGCAAGGGAAACAATGTTTTATATTGTTAAATTCGACACGAATACAGCAAAAGGGCAAGGTTTCCGCCCTGCCGCAGGATATCACCCCGCCAGCCCGGCCAGCTCGCGCACTACCTGCCCAGCCAGGATCATGCCCGCCACGGGCGGCACAAAGGATACGCTGCCCGGCGGGTGGCGGCCGTTTTCGCTGAGCTGCTGGATGGGCACGCAGGGCGATTCATCCGACCACAGCACGCGCACGCCTGCAATGCCGCGGGCGCGCAGCTCACGCCGCATCACGCGGCACAGCGGGCACACGCTGGTTTTTTCAATGGCGCTGATGCGCAGGCGGGTAGGCTCCAGCTTGTTGCCCGTGCCCATGCAGCACAGGATGGGCGTGCCCGCGGCGCGCGCGCGCTCCACCAGCAGCAGCTTGGCGGACACCGTGTCAATCGCGTCGATCATATAATCGAACGCCGAAAAATCGATGCTGTCCGCCGTGCTCTGATCAAAAAACAGATTCTTTTCTTCTATATCGCACGCCGGGTTGATATCCAGCAGCCTGGCGCGCAGCGCGGCCGTTTTGGGCTGTCCCACGGTGGAATGCAGCGCCACGATCTGCCGGTTGATATTGCTCAGGCTCACGGTATCGTTATCCACCAGCGTCAGGCGTCCCACCCCCGCGCGGCACAGCGCCTCGGCGCACGCGCCGCCCACGCCGCCCAGGCCGAACACCGCCACGCGCGCATTCTGCAGCCGCGCCATGCGTTCATCGCCCAGCAGCAGCGCCGTGCGCTGGCGAAAATCATGCGTTAATTCCATGCTTGCCTTCCTCCTGAACGGCCGCCGTGGCCGTAAGAATGCCTAACTTTCGCGCGCCGCCCTGCGACAGTGCCTGCGCGCAGGCACGGGCCGTCGCGCCGGTGGTGCGCACATCATCCACAATCAGCAGCCGCAGGCCGCGGGCCTCGCCCGCAAGGGAGAACGCGCCCTGCACGTTGCGCAGCCTGTCCCCGCGCGCCAGGCTGGTCTGTTCGCGGGTTTCGCGCACGCGGGTAAGCAGATTCAGCACCGGCAGCCCCAGCCTTGGCGACAGGGCGCGGCACAGGATCTCCGCCTGATTGCCGCCGCGCGTGCGCTGCCTGCGGGCGTGCAGGGGCACAGGCACCAGCGCGTCATAGCGCCCCAGCGGCACGCACTGCGCCATGGCCAGCGCCAACGCATCGGCTGCCTCATCGCAATACCGATACTTGAGCTGCATCACCAATTCGCGCGCCGCGCCCCGATGGCGAAAGGCGGCGAAGCCCTCCTGCAGCCCCTCCAATCCGCCCGCCGCGCAAAAGGCGCAGCGGCCATGCTCGTCCAGCGGGGTCATGCAGCGCAGGCACACCTGATCGCGCAGCCGCAGCCGGTTCAGCCCTTCCCGGCAGGCGGGGCACAGGCAATCCTGCCCGCCGGCCCGGCGGGGATCGCCGCACAGCAGGCATAGCGCCGCGCGCGGAAACAGCGCGTTTTCCATGCACGAAAGCGCCCGCCGCATCCGCCTCCCGCCTTTCCGTTCATTTCATCTGATTATAGCACAGGCCGTGCGCGCGTTCAATGCGGCAAATCGGCGCACGCGCGCGTGAAAGAATCGACCGCGTTCATGTTTATTTTCCACAAACGACATTTTAGTCCTGTATTCTCCCGTTTATCGCGGCGCGCGGCGCGTTATCCCGCGCGTTTTGCAGGATGGCGCATTCGGAATCTCAGAATTTGCCAAAATGCTTTTGGTGGTAAAATTATAGACAAATAAGACAAAAATGTATTGACATTTCTGGAATAGTATGGCATAATGCATTTATCTTCAGAGTATTCCCCAATGGGGGGAGCGTTTTTTACAGGCATATTTTATCATCGCCGCGCATACCATTAAATGACGCCCGGAAAGAAACAAATAAAGGCAAGGAGACGTTGCAGCATGAGCACACGACCGGCAGAAATACGCAAGATCAAACCGCATCGCGTCAAGAAAACCTTTTATGAAACCATCGAGCCATGGTTATTTTTGCTGCCGGCGCTGTGCGTGTTCGGCGTGTTCCTGTATTTTCCCTTCTTTAAAACCCTGTATCTAAGCACCTTCCTGACCAACAAGTTCGGCCAGGCAAAAATCTTCTACGGCCTGAAAAACTACGCCGATATCCTCTACGGCAAGTACAGCCGCGAGTTCTGGAACAGCATCTGGGTGACGGTGCGGTTCGTGTTCTTCGTGGCGGGCGGCGGGCTGCTGGTGGGCCTGTGCACCAGCCTGATCACGGTGAACAAGTTTCCCGGCAAGGCGCTGGCCTCGGCCATCTACGCCATGCCCATCGCCATCGCCTCCTCCGCGGCGGCCATGAGCTTTAAAATGATCTTGCACAAGTCCATCGGCCTGCTCAACCACCTGCTGGGCACCAGCATCAACTGGCTCAGTGACACCACCTGGACCTTCCCCATCATCTGCATCCTGTCCATCTGGCTGGCCAGCGGCATCAATTTCATCTTTATCGGCGCGGGCCTGCGCAACATTCCCGAGGAGCTGTACGAAAGCGCGGCCATCGACGGCGCGGGCTACTGGAAAAAGCTGCGCAACATCACCCTGCCCTGCCTGAGCCCCACGCTGTTTTTCCAGATCATCGTCAATATCATCAACGCCTTCCAGTCCTTCACGCTGGTAAAGCTGCTCACCTCGGGCGGCCCGCAGGAGAAAACCAACCTGATCGTATACTCCATCTATCTGGATGCGTTCCGCAATTTCCGCTTCGGCACAGCCGCGGCGCGCTCCATTGTGCTGTTCGTGATCATCATGGTTATTACCCTGCTGCAATTCAGCACTGAGAAAAGGAGCGTGCATTACTGATGACACTGAGCCTGACCCGCCGCCAGCGCAAAGCCCTGGGCAAGCTGGGCGCGATCCTGATCAATCTGCCCTTTGTGTTTTTGATTATGATTCCGCTGCTCTACACCTTTATGATGAGCGTGATGCCCGCGGACGAGCTGTACTCCCGCTTCTGGCCCTCGCATGCGGATTTTTCCAGCTATCTGTCGGTATTCACCAAGACGATGATCCCCCGCCACATCCTCAATTCCTTTATCGTGGCGGGCTCGGTTACCATTTTGCAGATGATCACCTGCTCCATGGCCGCCTTTTCCTTCTCGTTCCTGGAGTTCAGGGGGCGCAACTTTGTGTTCATGTGCATCCTGGCCACCATGATGGTGCCCTGGGAGGCTACCATCATCGCCAACTACCTCACCGTGTCCACCTGGGGCTGGCTGGATAGCTACCGCGTGCTGATCCTGCCCTACGGATGCAGCGCCATGGGCGTGTTCCTGATGCGGCAGAACTACCTGACCTTCGCCAAGGAGTTGCACGAGGCCGCCAAGCTGGATGGCTGCAGCAACTGGCGCTTCCTGGCCACCATCGTCATTCCCCTGGCGCGTCCCGCGCTGGGCGCGCTGGGCGCGTATGTGTTCCTGCTGCAATGGAACCAGTACCTCTGGCCCCTGCTGGTAACCAACTCCGACCGCGTGCGCACGGTGCAGATTGGCGTATCGCAGATGTACGATATCGATTCGGAGTCCATCGCGCTGATGATGAGCGCCGTTATCGTGGTGCTGATACCCTCGCTTTCCATCTTTGTGTTCATGCAAAAGCAGCTCATCAATGGCCTGATGGCCGGCGCGGTCAAGGGCTGATTTTCCCATCGATCCGAGCGTCCGGAACAGGGCGTTCAATATAAAATATATCAAGGGAGGATTCCATCCAATGAAGAAACTCGTAGCCATGCTCCTGTGCCTTGCGATGCTGCTGTCCCTGACAGCCTTCGCCGCCGCCGAGGAAAAGACCACCGTTGTCTTCTGGTATTCGCTGGAGGGCACCAACGCCGAGTGCATCAAGCAGATCGTGGATGACTTTAACAAATCTCAGGATAAGATCTTCGTGGACGCGCAGTATCAGGGCGCCTACGACGACGCCATCAACAAGCTCAAGGCCGCCGGCATGGGCCAGCTGCCCTGCGACATCGTGCATTCCTATGAGATCGGCACCCGCTTCATCATCGACAGCGGCTGGATCGTGCCCGTGCAGGAATACATCGACAAGGACAATTGGGACACCAGCGCCATCGAGCCCAACCTCCTGGCGTACTACACGGTTGACGGCAAGATCAACTCCATGCCCTTCAACTGCTCCACGCCCCTGATGTATTATAACAAGACCGCCTTCGACGAGGCCGGCATCACCGAAATTCCCACCACCGTGGACGGCATCCTGGAAATCGCCGATAAGCTGACCGTCAAGAACCCCGACGGCAGCATCAAGCGCTACGGCTTCATCTTCTCCAACTACGGCTGGTTCTTCGAGCAGTGGGTTGGCAAGATGGGCAGAGAATATGTCAACAACGGCAACGGCCGCACCAGCTACGCCACCAAGGTGATGTTCGGTGAAAACGGCGCGGCGCTGGATATCTTTAACATGTGGAAGAAGATCTCCGAGTCCAAGGCCACCTATTATGTGGAGCGCGGCGGCACCAGCGCGGCCCGCGCGGCCTTCGTTGCCGGCGACGCGGCGATCTTCCTGGCCTCCACCGCCAACCTGGCGGGCGTTCTGGCCAACGTGGGCACCAACTTTGAAGTGGGCACCGCTTACTTCCCCTATGTAAACGCGGACGATAAGGGCGGCGTTTCCACCGGCGGCGGCACCCTGTGGATGATCAAGAGCGGCAACGAAGCCAAGGAAGCCGCGGCGTTTGAGTTCATCAAGTTCTGCGTCAACCCCGAAAACCAGGCCAAGTGGAACGCCATGACCGGCTACTTCCCCATCAACGTCCATGCGCAGGAAACCGATACCTTCAAGGCCAACATCGAAAAGTATCCCCAGTTCCAGACCGCGCTGGATCAGCTGCATGACTCCGCTCCCGAGTACGTCGGATCCCTGCTGAGCGTGTTCCCCGAAGTGCGCCAGTACGTTGAGGACGTAACCGAAAAGGTTTGCCAGGGCACCCTGACCCCCGAAGCCGCCGTGGAAGAGCTGGTGAAGCTGGCCAACGACGCGATCGAAACCTATAACCTGGTCAACTATTAATCCCCGCTTATCAGGCGACGGCCAACATAAGCATACAGCAAGCGCCCTCCCTTCGGGGAACGCTCCGTAGGGATTTTTAATCCCGGAAAAAAGTGCGGCATAGTCGGTAGAAATATCGGCTATGCCGCTTCTTTTTCATTGGGAATTTCTACTGTGTCTTTTTCATTGGGAATTTCTACTGCGCCAATGGCGTTGTAGGTAATCTGAATGCGCTGCACAATCGCAAACGTCTCCTTGTCGATGATGGCCTCATGCGTGCCTTCGAAAATCTGCCATTCAGATGGATCTTTGCGCAACGTTTTCTTCTGCTTATAGGATTTGCGGTAGGTCTTGAAGTTCACCGTATTTCCGAGGTATTCCTGCCGCTCCAGAATATGAACGACCGTGGATGTTTCCCATGCAAAAGGATCATCTTTCTGTTTAACCGAGCGCATCGGCCATCCTTTGCTCTTGGCGTATTCTACCGAGGTCAGTATTTTTCGCCTTTGCAGCTCGTTTGCCAATCTCGTCGGGCCATAGCCCGAAACGCAGAGATGAAATATCTCCCGCACCACTTCGGCAGCTTCCTCGTCAACGATCCAGTGATTCTTATCCTTCGGATCTTTGATGTAGCCGTAAGGAGGAATCGTTGAAAGCGACTTTCCCGATTGCCCTTTCGCCTTGAACACCGCACGAATTTTCTTGCTGGTGTCCTTGGCGTACCACTCATTGATGATGTTCAAGAACGGGGTGAAATCGCTATCCTGCTGGCTTGCGCTGTCCACGCCATTATTGATGGCAATGAACCGAACGTCTGCCTCCGGGAAAATCATTTCCGTATAGTATGAGAGCAACAATGTCATCAATATCATTGGCATATCGGCTTTCGTTTGCACCTCCGTACATCTCACCCATAATGCCGCACCAAAACCATTGCGACAGGATATCTTGCGTCCTAGGCTTATCAAATTCGGTTTTTCCTATCACAGCACAAATAGCTGCGAGTGGTATTAACTGTGTGGGATAAGGTAAGTCTCTCTGCCTGAACACATATTGACTGAACAGGAATTTCCGAGCTAAACGATATCCTTCAAGAACCGCTTCTTTATTTGCTTGATATACTTCAAAGGGCAGATCGAGTATATCTTTTCTTTTACAAGTAGTCATCGTTGCTGCACAGAAATTGCTATACAGCGTTATAGTCTGGAGAAACGCTGATTCGTCTACACCGTACATTACGTCCGTATTCAGTTGCTCATGTTTTCCCCAGATCTGATCTCTGCACGATTCCCAGTCCTTGCGAAGATCATGCCCATATGTCGCATACGTCGCCGCAACCAATTCAAAAACAGTCAAAGCAACGCCGCCAGTGTTGACATTTTCAAAAACCTTGCATACTGCCTCACGCGGAGTATCTTTGTCCAGTTTTATTACCGGAAGTTTATACTTGGTTATTGTGTCGATGATTTCTTTGCGAAAACGCTTATACTTCGACATTATTTCTGGGGCGTAGCCATGGTACTCCTTGTAACTATCTGCTCAGTCTTCACGTTCGCTGCTATCAAAAATGATATTCAGCGGGAACATTTCATGCTTGAATTCCAGTTCTCGTGTTGAAATGTCAAGGACAACATCTCGATCGAAGTTTGTTTTTATTTTTCGATGGCGAACTCGATCATCCGTGCCAGCCTTTCATTGTCTTCCGGGAAGGGGCGTGTCACCAGAATGTATCATGCTTGCTATCTTGCTTTTTGCAAAGTTAAATGCTTGCTTCTGATATTTTATGTCTTTAGCAAGGGGTATGCAATACGTGCTTATATAGTGCGCTTACAACAAAATGACTCAGGCGCGTGGAATTCAGATGATGTGAACCCACGCAACCTGAGTCGCTGATACATCTTTTTTTACTCGTATACGGGGGAACTAAATGGAAAACCAAGATGATTGCTCAGCGCTTCTTCATTCACATTGCCAGAAGTGAGAAGCTACAGCCGAAACAGCACGATTATACCGCCGGTACAAGGTGTAGCACTTTCACGGTGTCCAAAGAGTCGGTATAGTCAATCACAAAGCTGACCGTATCCTCCTGCACGTCAAGCGTCAGCTCGGCTTCCGTGCCGTCCTCGGAGAGCAGACAGAGCGCATAGCCCTCCAGCAGCCCGGCGGGCAGGGTGATCTTCACCTGGCAGGAAGCCTTGGACAGCCTGCCGCCGTAGACGTAGCCCACGGTCAGCAGCTTTTCGCCATTGGCCAGCGTCCCT
>ERZ809074.2120-NODE-2120-length-22903-cov-16.049545_pt1 | contig 22903 bp, 20 predicted proteins | sample MGYA00520795_ERZ809074 | MGnify/ENA primary metagenome ERZ809074 (study PRJEB31570, sample SAMEA3212989) | Homo sapiens | biome: human-gut; feature: human gut; material: fecal | place: Sweden | collected 2011 ...
TGGACGCTTAGCTCAGCTGGGAGAGCATCTGCCTTACAAGCAGAGGGTCATAGGTTCGAGCCCTATAGCGTCCACCATTTTGGCCGGGTAGTTCAGTTGGTTAGAATGCCAGCCTGTCACGCTGGAGGTCGACGGTTCGAGCCCGTTCCCGGTCGCCATTTTTTATAACAATAAGCTGATGTGGCTCAACGGTAGAGCAGCTGATTTGTAATCAGCAGGTTGGGGGTTCGATTCCCTCCATCAGCTCCAATAATTTTATCGAGGGATTCCCGAGTGGCCAAAGGGGGCGGACTGTAAATCCGTTAGCTGTGCTTTCGATGGTTCGAATCCATCTCCCTCGACCAATATGCGGAAGTGGCTCAGGGGTAGAGCATCGCCTTGCCAAGGCGAGGGTCGCGAGTTCGAATCTCGTCTTCCGCTCCATCTTTTATGCGGATGTAGTTCAATGGTAGAACTTCAGCCTTCCAAGCTGATAGCGTGAGTTCGATTCTCATCATCCGCTCCATGTGGGTCCATAGCTCAGTTGGATAGAGCAACGGCCTTCTAAGCCGTGTGTCCGGGGTTCGAATCCCTGTGGGCTCACCACTATTTTTTTTAAAGAAACAGAGAGAGTATAGCAGACCGACTTGATTATGGGGTATAGCCAAGTGGCAAGGCAACGGACTTTGACTCCGTGATTCGTAGGTTCGAGTCCTGCTACCCCAGCCATTGCGACCCATTAGCTCAGGTGGTAGAGCACTTGACTTTTAATCAAGGTGTCCGGAGTTCGAGTCTCCGATGGGTCACCATTACTCTTAAAACATCCGGAGAGGTGTCCGAGTGGTTTAAGGAGCTGGTCTTGAAAACCAGTGATTCTGAAAGGGACCGTGGGTTCGAATCCCACCCTCTCCGCCAAGAATGCACATGATCTGGAGAAGTACTCAAGAGGCTGAAGAGGACGGTTTGCTAAACCGTTAGGGTTCGTTATTAGGGCCGCATGGGTTCGAATCCCATCTTCTCCGCCATAATTTTAGGGGTATAGCTCAGTTGGTAGAGCAGTGGTCTCCAAAACCACGTGCCGTGGGTTCGAATCCTACTGCCCCTGCCAATTTACTAAGGACTGTACTAAATATCGGGGTGTAGCGCAGCTTGGTAGCGCAACTGGTTTGGGACCAGTGGGCCGCGGGTTCAAATCCTGCCACCCCGACCATTCACCCAACATATGGGCCATTAGCTCAGTTGGTCAGAGCATCCGGCTCATAACCGGCAGGTCCCGGGTTCAAGTCCCTGATGGCCCACCATTTATTGAATAAGGTAATATGCCCAGATAGCTCAGTTGGTAGAGCAAGGGACTGAAAATCCCTGTGTCCTTGGTTCGATTCCGAGTCTGGGCACCACGAACGGTATGCGTTGCATACCGTTTTTCTTTTGCCCGTTTGCGGTATATTCGGGCGAGGTATTGGTATAATCAATAGTTCCGCACCGAAAACAAAGGCGATTCCTATTTGTTATTTTTGTGAAGAGCCGTTACAATTAAGCAGTGTGATTGTTTTATGAGTTTAGGAGGAATAGAAAGATGAACGAGAAAGAAGTGAATGCTCCAAAGAAGAAGCATACCGGAAAAATCGTCCTGGTGGGACTTCTCATCGCGTGCGTTGTAATCTATTTTGCAGTGCCGTCGGTACACACTTGGATTAACAACGTGGTTGCCATGTTCAAGTCCGGCGACTTCGATCAGATGAGAAACTTCATTGCGAAGTACGGAAAATGGGCGATGCTGGTGTCAGCCTTCCTGATGGTGTTCCAGTCCATCGCAGCACCGCTGCCGGCATTCTTCATTACGTTGACCAACGCGAACCTCTTCGGATGGTGGCAAGGATGCATCTTGTCTTGGGCGTCCGCTATGCTGGGTGCCGCAGTATGCTTCTATATTGCTCGAATCCTGGGAAGAGACGTGGTGGAAAAACTGTGTACGAAGGGCGCACTTCTGTCCATCGAGAAGTTTTTTGATAAATACGGCAAAAAGTGCATTCTGATTGCCCGATTGCTTCCGTTTATTTCCTTTGATATCGTCAGCTATGCGGCGGGTCTGACCGCAATGGATTTCGGCGGATTCATGTTGGCAACCGGCCTCGGCCAGCTGCCGGCCAGCATCGTGTATTCTTATGTGGGCGGAATGCTCACCGGCGGAGCGCAGAAGCTCTTTATCGGACTGCTGTGCCTCTTCGCACTGGCGATTTTGGTTACCCTGATTCGTCAGGTGTGGATGGCAAAGCACAAGGATATCAGCGGAAACGATGAAACTCCGCAAGCGTAGCAGGATTATTTGCATCGAGACCCTCCACGAAGGATGTCGTGGAGGGTGTTTTTGAGGATTGAAGTATAGGAAATATCAATAATAAGACAGCAGATTATAGATTGTTGCTATACATCACAAAAACAACCGGAATATAATTTATTTTCATTGAAAAATAGTTATAATTATAGCGTACGGCTTCCGCTTTTGGAATGCCGCAAAGGGGGGAGCCCCTTCAATTAATTGTATAGTATTGATGAAAGAAGGAGGAATTTGAACATGAAACGTTCGAAGAGAATGTTCACCGTCATGTTGGCACTGTGCGTGGCACTGTCCATGGCGATGGCGTCTGTTACCGCAAATGCGGCAACAAAGAAGCCGAAGAAGATTTACCTCAAGGCCACTTCTGCCACAGTGGATATCAAGGGTAAAGTAAAGGTATCTGTTTATAAAACAAAACCTTCCAAGGCAAGCAAGTCCGTTAAATGGAAGAGCAGCAACAAGAAGGTTGCAACCGTTTCCAAGTCCGGCTACGTAACCGGAAAGAAGAAGGGAACTGTAAAGATTACAGCAACCTCCAAGAAGAACAAAAAAGCAAAGAAGACCATCAAGATTAAAGTAAAGAATCTGAAGGCCAAGTCCGTAACAATGAGCAAGAAGTCCATGAGCATGTTCGTTACGAAGAAGGTTGCGCTGAAGGCAACCGTGAAAGGTTCCGCAGGATTCTACAACCAGGGCGTTACCTGGAAAACCAGCAACAAAAGAGTTGCAACGGTAGACAGCAAGGGCAACGTAGTGGCAAAGGGTGTGGGTTCCGCAACCATTACCGCTACCGAGAGAGGCGGATCCAAGAAGGCAACCTGCGCGGTTAAGGTACTTGCGGCTCCGGACAACGTAACCGTGGATAAGGACTCCAAGACCGTTACGGTTGATGCGATTGTTGGAAGCAATGCGGTGAAAGCAAGACACACCTATCTGTGCTACTACAAGGGTACACAGGCAAATTCCTCCGTACTGATTACCGGTACCGCTCCGGAGAAGCTGGCGAAGGCTCTGAGCGAGCTTTCCGCTACTCCGTGGAATAATAATGCAAAGGTACCGACCGAATTCAAGGAAACCGGTAAAAAGACCATCGAAGCACTGGCAGCAGATGGAACCGGAAACAAGAACTACACCAGAATGGATGTAAGCATCAAGTATGGCGACAAAACTGCAACCATGATGGAAACACTGAAGGATGCGAAAGATAACGACAACTTCAGTATGATTTATGCCAACACCGGAAACGATGCGAATGCGAAGTTTGGCTGCCTCACCTGCACAAACGGCTGCTGGTCCGGCGTTGTTGCCAACGAGAGCCGTCTGACCAGCAAGGACTTTGTTTCTCAGGGTATTCCTGCAGAAGGAACCAAGGTTACAGTAACCTATACGGTACAGACTGATAATTACATCTCTGCAGAGAATCTGAAGAAGGCTGCTGCAGACTATGTCATCCTGGACGTAAGAGCAAAGGACGATTACGATGATGCTCACATTGCAGGAGCAATCAGCACACCGGTAGACATTAAGAGCGCCGATGTGGACGAGACCATCAAGAATATCGTAGCCGATAAGGGTACAGACAAAAAGTATGCACTGATTTGCTACTCCGGCAACAGATACGCTCAGAAGGCATCTTCCGACCTTCGTGCATGCAACGTAAACAACGACAATATCGTAACTCTGGGCGGAGATCAGGGAAAGAAATCCAAGAACGGCGGAATGATTGCTTGGAGAACAGCCGGTTATGAATTGGATCACTACAACTATGCGGATGTCGCTGCAGTAGAAGCAGCTGCAAAGGATGATTCCTATGTAATTCTGGATGCTCGTAAGGCTGCGGATTACAAGGATGCTCATGTAGCCGGTGCGGTTTCCGCCGATGTGGATGGATACATCAACACAAATAACAAGGCAGCAGCAGCAGCTAACGTAAAGGCTGTTGTAGATAAATACGGTAAGGACAAGAAGTACGTTGTACTGTGCTACTCCGGCAGCAGATATGCTAAGGTAGCAACCGGACTTCTGATGAACAACGAAATCAAGAATGCAAGCATTCAGACCCTCACCGGTGGTATGGGTGCATGGAGATCCGCAGGAAAAGACCTGGATCACTACAACTACACCAACGCTGCAACCACATTCAAGAAGATGAAGGATTCTTCCTACGTAATTCTGGATACCAGAAAGACGGACGATGCAAGCCGTGGCGGATATATCCAGGGACATATTCCGGGTGCCGTATCTGCTGATGTGGATGGAATTGTAAATAACGGAGATTCCGCAGCTGCAGCAGCGAATGTAAAGGCTGCTGTAGACAAGTACGGCAAGGATAAGAAATACATCGTTATCTGCTACTCCGGCAACAGATATGCCAAGGTAGCAACCGGACTTCTGATGAACAACGATATCAAGAATGCGAACATCCAGACTCTGGGCGGAGACGATTCTCAGCAGTCCAATGCCGGCGGCATGAAGGCCTGGAATGCAAAATATCCAAGCTACGTTGTGGCAAAGCACACTTCTTCCGGCAACTTCAACTTCGCAAACGGAATCACACCGGAGAACCTGAAGTCCGATGTGGACGGTCAGAAGGTATTCACTGTTATGGACGTAAGAGCAAAAGATGACTTTGATAAAGGTCACATCTCCAATGCAGTATCCGCTCCGTCCAGCGATGAAGCGGCAGTAATGAAGGCCGTAAACGACAACAAGAACGGTCTCTACGTTCTGGTATGCTATACCGGTAACGCCAAGGCCGATGAAGCTCGGAACACCATGGTGAAGAACGGTGTAGACGAAAGCAGAATCATCTGCCTGCAGGGTGGAATGAAAACCTGGAAATAGTATTATAAAGATTAAAGGCGGGGGTGCGAAGCATTCCCGCTTTTTGCTTCTCCGGGGCATTCGTGGTAAAATAAGCAGATATTAAGCAGGATAAGGAGAGCAAAATGGCACAGCTGTATTATCGATATAGTACGATGAATGCGGGAAAGTCCCTGGAGATCATCAAGGTGGCCAACAACTACGAGGAGCTGGGCAAGCGAGTGATGTGCTTGGTTCCGGAGGTGGACGACCGCTACGAGCGGGATATGGTGACCTCCCGGGTGGGATTGAGCCACAAGGCCTACACGGTGGATGACGATACGAACATCATGACGCTGTTCATCGAGAAGAACATGCGGCATCAGATTGACTGCGTGCTGGTGGACGAATGCCAGTTTTTCCGGAAGCATCACGTGCAGGAGCTGGCGGAAATCGTGGACAGCTTCGACGTGCCGGTACTGGCCTACGGACTGAAAAATGATTTTAAGAATGAGCTGTTCGAAGGATCCTACTATTTCCTGGTGTACGCAGACAAGATTGAAGAGATTAAGACCATCTGCTGGTGCGGTCGGAAAGCCACCATGGTGGCCCGAATTCAGGACGGAAAGATTATCAAGCAGGGAGATCAGATCGCAATCGGCGGCAACGACATGTACGCCTCTCTGTGCCGAAAGCATTACAACGACGGAAGGTTGTCGGCAGACGACTAGTCCGAGGAAGGAGACAGGCGTGCGGCGATTCGCAGAACGCGGGGGTGGAATTCGAATGATGGTAATCGGCATGATGTTCCTCTGCCTGTGGATGGCGGGAACGAATTTTTCCCATGCCGCGATAAAAGCAAAACCGGGGAATGCCACCGCGTCCATCAATGCGAAGGCAGGGACGGTGCTGCGGGAAAAGGCCTCCACCTCATCGAAAAAAATCCGAACCCTTCGGAACAATACGAAAATTACCGTTTATTACGAGGTCTATACCCATCGAACCCGGACGGATTCCCGGTACCACTGGTACCGCATCGGCGTGGGAAAGAAGAAGGGATACGTGCTGGCCAAGCGGGTGGACGGCATCCGCTATCAGGCGGTGCTGGGCCGAGCTTCCCGTAAAGTGCCTGCTCGAATCGGACCGAAAACATCCATGAAGGCAAAGGGAAAATTGTCCAAGGGGGCGGTGGTGTCCGTGCGCCTTCGGTCTCGGTACAAGGGGGCCAAGACATGGTGGGATAAGGTTCTGGTGAACGGAAAGTACCGCTATGTCATCGCGGATTCCTTGACGAAGGTGAGCACCTCCGATTACGACGCTTACCTGAAGTCTCATGGGTTCCCGGCATCCTATCGGAAATCTTTGAAGAAACTTCATAACGAGCATCCGAATTGGGTTTTTCGGGCGAAGAAGGTCAACCTGAGCTACAGCACGGTGCTGTCCAGGGAAACCCGGGACGGGGTCTCTCTGATCTACAAATCCTACCCGAAATCCTATCGGGACAAGGGGCGGAAGAGCTACCGGAACGGAAAGTACATCGCCAAGGACGGCTCCACCTGGTTCAACGCCAACAAAAAGGTGGTGTCCTACTACATGGATCCCCGTCATTTCCTGAACGACCGGAACATCTACATGTACCTGTCCTTGAATTACCATTCTTATCAGAACACGGGCACGGTGAATAAAGTCCTCAGCGGAACGGAGCTGCCGAAGCGAGGCTTCTCTCCGTCTCTGTTCGTGAGCGCCGGCAAGAAGTACAAGGTGAGTCCGATTTTCCTGGCATCTCGGGCTCGGCAGGAAACCGGCGGCGGAAGCATCGCCATTCGGGGATACCGGATGAAAGGAAAGACGGTGTACAATCCGTACAACATCGGCGCTTCCTCGGGATCCAATCCGGTGATGAAAGGCTTGAAGTACGCCTATCGGAAGGGCTGGACCTCCCGCAAAAAAGCGGTGTACGGCGGCGCTCAGGTGCTGTCAAAGGATTACATCAACCGGGGGCAGAACACCATCTACTACCAGCGGTTCAACGTGAAGAACGGATGGCTGCGGGCGGGCACCCATCAGTACATGACCAACATCACGGCACCGTACACGGAATCCAAGTCCATGGCAAAGGCCTACAAAGCCTACGGCCTCACCGGCGAGAAGCTGGTATTCGAGATTCCGGTGTACAAGAGTATGCCGTCTTCCACGAAGTTGCCGAAATAAAAAACAGGTTCGATTCTCCGGACGTTTCCGGGGGAGCCGAACCTATTTTTGTGAGTGAATTATTGATTGTGCACGCCGCATTTAGCCCCTTGGCGGGTATCCCGTTCTTTGAGACGAAGGTTAATTCGATTCAGAATGGTGCGCTTTCGGTAGCTCCATTCCGGCGCCACCAGAAGGCCGCGCTGGGTGTCAGCGGTGAGGCGGTGCACCGTGATGTCTTCCGGAATGATTTCCAGGAGGTCCACCACCAGCTCGCAGTATTCCTCGATGGAGCGGAAAGGTACATAATCCGGCATCGTGTCGTACAGACGGGAGCCCCGGACGATGTTCAGCATGTGAAGTTTGATGCCGAAGGGGTGGACCCGGGCCACGTAGGACACGGTATCGAACATGTCCTGCCGGCTTTCGCCCGGAAGCCCCAGGATGACGTGAACCACCGTTCGGATGCCCCGCCGGTGGAGTTCGGTGATCGCCTCGTGGAAGGTGTCCAGGGAGTAACCGATGCCCATGGCTTCGGAGGTTTTGGGGTGAATGGTCTGAAGGCCCAATTCCACCCAGAGGAAGTGCTCCCGGTTGATCTCTTCCAGCAGATCCAGCACGTCCTCGCCCAGGCAGTCCGGCCGGGTGGCGATGGCGATGCCGTCGATTCGGGAATCCGAAAGAGCATCGTAATAGTATTTTCGAAGAACCGGCACCGGTGCGTAGGTGTTGGTGTGGTTCTGGAAGTAGGCGATGTGCCGGGCATGGGGCCATTTCTCGCTGAGGAGTTCAATCTGCTCGGAGATGGACGAGGCGAACTCGCCGGAACCGGAAGAAGAACAGAAGGCGCAGCCCCCGGTGCCCAGGGTTCCGTCCCGGTTGGGACAGGTGAATCCCGCATCCAGAGAGAGCTTGATGGTTTTTTCGCCAAAGGTTTGTTTGAAATAATTGCTTATAGAAAAATATCGTTCTCCGCCTTGCATGTTTCCTCCAAAATCGTTGCTACACAAAGGGCAACGTGATATAATTACTTTTATTATTTGAAAGGGAAACAGATTCATGCCAGAAGAGAAACCAACGCTTCTTCTCCTCACATGCTGCGGCCCCTGTGCTACAGCCTGTGTCGAGCGAACCGCATTCGACTACGATGTGACCGTGTTCTATTATAATCCAAATATCACGGATTCGGAAGAGTATTATCTTCGAAAAGAGAATCTGGAGAAATTCCTCCGTCTCTTTAATGAAGAGTACAAGGACCGGACTTTGGTGCATTATCTGGAGGGACGGTACGAACCGGAGAAATATCTGGAGCGAACGGCGATGCTGAAGGATGAACCGGAAGGCGGGCGGCGCTGCGAAGAGTGCTTCCGGCTCCGATATGAAGAGGCGGCTCGTGTGGCAAAAGCAAGAAACGCAGATTATTGGACATCCACCATGTCGGTGAGCCCGCACAAGAATTACGACCTTCTCACGAAGACGGGAGAAGAACTTGCCGCAGAGTCGGGCACCTGTTACCTGCCGATTGATTTTAAGAAGAAGAACGGTTTTGGCAGAAGTGTGGAACTTTCAAAGAAGTATGGTCTGTATCGGCAGCGATTCTGCGGATGCGACTATGCAAGGTACGCTAATGCAAAAAGGTTATGAAGGGGACAAGGAGAAAAACAACTATGAGTAACGTAATTATTCCGGAAGGCTATGAGCCGATTCTGGGCCTGAAGGAGACTCAGAGAGCCATCAAGAAGATTAAGGACTACTTCCAGCAGGAGCTGGCCTATGGACTGCAGCTTCGCCGTGTGAGCGCGCCGCTGTTCGTATTCCCGGAAACGGGCTTCAACGACACGCTGAACGGTGTGGAACGCCGGGTGGATTTCACCATTAAGGACATGAACGAGCGCCAGGTGGAAATCGTGCAGTCCCTGGCAAAGTGGAAGAGAATGGCTTTGTACAAGTATGAAGTAGAGCCGGGTCACGGCATCTATACCGACATGAACGCCATTCGGAGAGATGAGGAATTGGATAACCTTCACTCCATTTACGTGGACCAGTGGGACTGGGAGAAGGTAATCACCAAAGAGCAGCGGACGGAAGAATATCTGGAAGAAACCGTGGTGACGATTTACCACGCACTGAAGAACCTGGGCGATTATGTAAACCGTCTCTACCGGGATATTCAGATTGAGCTTCCGAACGAGATTACATTCATCGATTCTCAAGAGCTGGAGGATCGTTATCCGGGCAAGAACCCGAAGGAACGGGAGGACCTGATTACTAAGGAACACGGTGCCGTATTCATCAAGAGAATCGGCGGCGTCCTGGCTTCCGGTGAGAAGCATGACGGAAGAGCACCGGACTACGACGATTGGGAACTGAACGGGGATATCCTGGTGTGGAACGATGTCCTGGACAGAGCGTTCGAGATTTCTTCCATGGGAATCCGTGTGGATGCAGAATCCATGAAGCGTCAGTTGAAGATTGACGGAAAAGAAGACCGTCTGGAGCAGCCATTCCATCAAGGTGTCATCACCGGAAAGTATCCGCTGTCCATCGGTGGCGGAATCGGTCAGAGCCGTCTGTGTATGTTCTTCTTGCAGAAAGCGCACATCGGAGAGGTACAGGCATCGGTATGGCCGGAAGATATGATTGAGGAGTGCGCAGAGCACAATATTTTCCTACTGTAAGAAATGCAATACATCAATGTTGTAATCGATAATAAAAGTGAATTAACAGATACCTACTTCACCTACCGCGCACCGGATTCGGTGGCGGTAGGTGATAAAGTCAGCGCCCTGTTCAGTAACAGAAAGAAGCCGGTGGATGCGTACGTATTCGAAACCGGCGTGGAAACCGATCTTCCGGAGAACAAAATTCGGGAAATCGAATCTGTGGACAAGAGGCGCTCTCTTTCCGAAGAGATGATTGATACCGCCATCTGGATGCGGCGGCGGTACGGCATCAAGTATATTGACGGGGTCAAGATGTTCACCGTGGGCGGAAAAAGGGAAAAGGAGAAGCTGGTGAAGGCACCGGCACTCCGGGAAGAGCCCTGGGAGCTGACGGAGGAGCAGGAATCTGCGGTGAAGCAGATTAACGAGTCCCTGGATCGTCGAAAGGAAAACGTGTTTCTGCTGAAGGGGGTGACCGGAAGCGGGAAGACGGAAGTTTACATGCATGCGGTGGAGCATGCGCTGGCCCAAGGCAGAAGTGCCATCGTGCTGGTGCCGGAAATCGCTCTGGCCATGCAGATGGAGAAGCGGTTTCAGAATCGCTTCGGTGCGGAGAACGTGGCCATCCTGCACAGCAAGCTGACCACTTCGAAGCGGCTGGAGAACTGGCTTCGGATTCGAAAGGGTTCGGCCAAGGTGATTCTGGGTGCCCGGACGGCGATTTTTGCGCCGGTCACGGATCTGGGATTGGTGGTCATTGATGAGGAACACGAATCCACCTACAAATCCGACCACAACCCGAAATACGAGACCATGGATGTGGCGTATAAGAGAGCGGGGACTTTCGGTGCCACGGTGGTTCTCGGAAGTGCGACGCCCAGCGTGGTTTCTTTTTACCGTGCATCCGTCGGAATTTATCACCTGATTGAATTGAAGAACCGGGTGGGAAAAAGCCGTCTGCCCGATGTGGAAATCGAGGACATTCGAGGACAGGTGGCTCGGGGTCGGAATGAGATGATCAGCCTGCGGCTGCAGGAGGAGATGCGGTACTGCCTGGAGAAGGGGGAGCAGGTAATCCTGTTCCTGAACCGGCGGGGATACGCGCCTCAGATTCAGTGCGTGGAGTGCGGATACCGCTATCAGTGCAACGATTGCGGGATTTCCTTGACCTACCACAAGCGAGAGAATGCGGCGGTGTGTCACTATTGCGGGAAGAAATTTCCGCTGCCGAAGAAATGTCCGGAATGCGGAAGCCCTCATATTCGGTACGGGGGCGTGGGCACCGAGAAGGTGGAGGAAGTGGTGCAGGAGATGTTTCCGGAATACAAGGTGGCGCGGTTCGACCTGGATACGGCGAAGAACCAGAAGGAAATCGACCGCACCATGTCGGATTTTGTGCACCAACGGACGAACGTTCTCATCGGCACTCAGATTCTGGCAAAAGGTTTGGATTTTCGGAATGTAGGACTGGTGGGCATCGTGAATGCGGACATTTCCCTGAACATCCCGGATTACCGGGCGTCGGAGCGCACCTACCAGCTGGTGACCCAGGTGTCCGGAAGAGCGGGGCGGAGTTCGGAATCCAGCCGGGTGGTGATTCAGACCTACAATCCGGAGGCGGAAGCCATCGCTTTTGCCGCTCAGGGGGATTACGACGGGTTCTATGAGTCGGAATTACTCCACCGAAATATCATGAATTATCCACCATACTCCGATTTAATTGCGGTATCCTTTACAGAAGGGGAAAAATACCGACCGGGGAATCGGACCGCAATGGAGTATGCGGAGGATTTTAAAGGGAAATTGGAAAATATGCAGAATCTGCCGGATAAATCCATGATTTACCGGCCTCGGGAGGAAGTGCTCCGGGGGAATACGGAACGGAAGCGGGTGACCTTTCTGATCAAAGCGCCGAAAGGGTCCCGCAGTGGATTCATTCAGATGTACATGTGGTATCGGGATTGGATGATTCAGCAGAAGTCGACAATATATATTGAAATTGATGTCAATCCGTATGGCATCGTGTAGGAGGAACAATGGCTATTCGTAAAATCGTAGAGAAAGGGGACGAGATCCTCGCAAAGAAATGCAAACCGGTGAAAGAGGTGACGAAGCACATTCAGACCGTGACCCGTGACATGATCGACACCATGATCGAAGCCGACGGCGTAGGCCTGGCGGCGCCTCAGATTGGAATCATGAAGCGGATGTTCGTGTGCCGTCCGGAACTGGAGGAACCGGAACACAATTACGTGTTCATCAATCCGGAAATTCTGGAGAAGGAAGGGGAGCAGGACTCCATGGAGGGCTGCCTCAGCGTGCCGGGATACATCGGACACGTGGTTCGTCCGGAGAAGGTTCGCATTCAGGGACTGGATGCGGAAGGCGAAATGCAGGATCTGGTCTTTGACGGTTTTGCGGCTACCTGCATCTGTCACGAATACGATCACCTGGACGGAATTCTCTATACCGACCGTTCGGACAACGTGATGACCAACGAGGAATATGCGGAAATCCTGAAGAAACAGGAAGAAGAGGAGCGGTAGATGAAGATTGTTTTTATGGGAACGCCGGAGTTTGCGGTGCCTTCATTGGAAAAGCTGATTGAATGCGGCTGCGAGATTCCGATGGTGGTCACCCAGCCGGACCGCCGGGGCAATCGGGGCAAGGTTACCTTCTCCCCGGTAAAAGAATGCGCGCTGCAGCACGGACTTCCGGTGGCACAGCCGCAGCAGATTCGCAAGGATGAAGAATTCATGCAGGAGTTGGAAGCCCTGAAACCGGATTTCATCGTGGTGGCGGCCTTCGGCCAGCTGCTTCCGGAACGGGTATTGAATGCACCGAAATATGACTGCATCAACGTGCACGGATCCCTGCTCCCGAAACTTCGGGGTGCGGCGCCGATGCAGTACTCCATCCTTCAGGGGGACAAGACCACCGGCGTGACCATCATGAAGATGGCCAAAGGCTTGGATACGGGAGATATGATTTCCAAAGCGGAAATGAACATCGAAGGCATGACCATCCATGAACTGGCGGATAAACTGTCGGTACTGGGGGCGGAGCTTCTGGTGAAGACCATTCCGGAGATTGTGAACGGAACGGCCGTCTATAGTCCGCAGAACGAGGAAGAACATACCTATGCATCGATGATTCGGAAGGAAGACGGACTGACGGATTTCAGCGGAGATGCGGTATCGGAGGAACGAAAGATTCGGGCCTACGACCCGTGGCCGGCGCTGTACAGTTTCCTTAACGGGAAGCAGATTAAATTCTTCCGGGCGGAAGTGTCGGAAGAAGAAGGTACCCACGACGGGGGTGTAATCTCCGCGGTGGACAAAAAATCCTTCACGGTGGACTGCGGCAAGGGTAAACTTCGGATTCTGGAAGTCCAGCTGCAGGGAAAGAAACGAATGAGTGCAGGAGATTTTCTGCGGGGCGCGGGCGTGTCCGTGGGAGATCGGCTGACGAAAGGAGAATAGACTATGTACTACGGAGGAATGGGATATTACAGCTCGATGATTGTACTGATTCCGGCGATGATTTTTACCATGATTGTCCAGGGTAGAATTAAGCGGGCGTACTCCAGATATTCTCAAGTGGAGAACAGTCGGCGCCTAACCGGTGCCCAAGCGGCCCGGATGATGTTGGATGCCAATGGGCTGTCCGGCGTGCCAATCAATATCCTGAACGGCGGCGACGATTTGAATAACTATTTCGACCCGAGAAGCAACTCGGTAAACCTGTCTCAGGCGGTATACCACACGGATTCCATTGCGGCCATGTGCATCGCCTGTCACGAGGTGGGCCACGCGATTCAGCATGCCACCAATTATGCGCCGGTACGAATCCGGAACGGAATCGTTCCGCTGGTGAACTTGACGTCCACCTTCTCCTGGCCGCTGATCATGCTGGGATTGATTTTCTCCACCTCCAGCCGGTACGGCTCCCTGCTGTTTAATCTGGGAGCGCTGTGCTTTGTATTCGTAATCCTGTTCCACCTGGTAACACTGCCGGTAGAACTGAATGCCAGCAATCGGGCGTTGAAGCAGATGACCTCCATCGGCATGGTGAGCGATTTCGATTACAGCGGAAGCCGCAAGGTGCTTCACGCTGCGGCGATGACGTACGTGGCCGCGCTGGCAACCGCCGTTGCATCTCTTATCCGGATTCTGCTGATCCGCGGAAGTAATGACAGATAGATGAACCAAGATTTTCGAGTGAGTTATAATGCGCTTCGAAAGATTTATTCTCAGGAAGCCTATTCGAATATTGCGATGAACGAAGCCCTGGAGGACGGAAAAAACTGTTCTCCCGGCTTTGTTCGTTATGTTGTGAAAGAAATCCTTCGTCGCTCCATGACTCTGGATTACGTCATTGCCGGCCTTTGCCGGAACGGACTCCGGGGAATGAAAAGCCGGACGAAGGTTCTTCTTCGCATGGGAATTTTTCTCCTGAACGAAGTGGACAGCATCCCGGATGCGGTATGCGTCAACGAAATCGTGGAGCTGGCCGGCGCCGTAGACAGACCCAATCGTGGTTTTATCAACGGCGTCCTCCGAAGCTATCTTCGGGGCGGTAAAAAAATGAATTTGCCGGGCGGAAGCGACCGACACGCTTTGGCCGTTCGGTATTCCTGTCAGGAGAATCTGGTGAAGCTGATGCTGAATCAGTACGGATTGGAAGAGGGGGTCCGAATTCTGGACGCCTTTAATCGGCCGGTGCCCGTAGCGCTTCGGAACAATCCGCTGAAACAGGACCGGGAAGCGCTTCTGCAGCAGCTCCGGGAGCTGGAGATTGAAGGGACGCCTTCGGCGGAGTGCGACAGCGGCATCTTGACGGAAGGAGGCGCCTTGATTCAGAACGATTTGTTCCGAAGGGGGCACTATTCGGTGCAGGGCATTTCCTCTCAGATGGCGATTCAGGCATTGGCGCCGAAAGCCGAATCTAAGGTGTTGGATATGTGCGCGGCACCCGGCGGGAAGACCACGGGAATCGCTGAACGGATGGGGGACTGCGGCACAGTGGAAGCGTGGGATATTCATCCCCATCGGACGGAGCTGATTCGGAGAAATGCGGAGCGGCTGGGCCTTCATTCCGTGGAGACCGCAGTGAAGGACGCGACCGTGTTCTATCCGGAGCTGGAAGGCTGCTACGATGCGGTGGTGGCGGACGTACCGTGTTCCGGGCTGGGAACCATCCCGGTGAAGCCGGAAATCAAGCTTCGGGATCATACCGGAGAGTACGCCGGTCTGGTGAAGATTCAGCGGCGGATTCTGGAAAACGCGTGGAAATATGCAAAACCGGGCGGAAGAGTGATGTATTCCACCTGCACAATTAATAAAGAAGAGAATGAAAAAGTCGTGGAGGCATTCCAAAAAAGCATGCCGGACAGTCGGGTTATTGAAAAAAGGCTGATTTTACCGTATAATAAGACTGGCTTTTTCTATACCGTACTGGAGAAGCCGGAGTAAATTGACGGGGAAAATAATGGAAATAGGATATTATACAGACAAAGGAAAAAAGCGAACCCAGAACGAGGATGCGATTCGCGTGCTGACGCGGCATAATGTTTTTATGCTGGCGGATGGCGTGGGCGGAAACCGGGCCGGAGAGATTGCCAGCAATAGGACGCTGGATATCGTGAGCGAATATTTTGAGAACAACCCCATTGAGGCGCTGGAAGGATCCGACCGGATATTTCGGTACTTTGAGGATGCGGTGGATTACGTGAACGAAGCCATTAAGCAGATGGCTCATTCCGTTCCGGAGTGTGCCGGAATGGCCACCACATTGGTATTTGCCTACGTTCGAGACCGGATTCTCTACATCGCGAATGTGGGAGACAGCCGGGTGTATTTCATTCACGGAAAGGAAATTCATCAGATTACGGTGGATCATACCTATGTGAACGATCTGGTTATGATGGGTGCAATTACCCGAAGCGAGGCGGAGCACCATCGGAAGAAGAACGTAATCACTCGAGCCATCGGAGCGAATTCCTACAACAATCCGGACTGCTTCAATATTTATATTGAACCCACGGATCGAATTCTGCTCTGCAGCGACGGGCTGTACGACGAAGTATCGGAAGAGGAAATTCTGGAATTGATGACTTCTACCGATGATATGAAGGCCTGTGCCAAGGAATTGGTGGATCGGGCCAATGCAAACGGTGGAAACGACAATATCTCGGTTATTTGTGTAAGTATGGTGGAGGACAATTATGAGTAACAGATTGCTGGCGGGTCGATATGAACTGCTGGAGAAAATCGGAGACGGCGGCATGGCCGTTGTGTATAAGGCAAAGGACAAACTGCTGAACCGATTTATCGCCATCAAGATTCTGCGGCCGGAATTTACGAAGGACCCGACGTTTGTAGAGAACTTCAAGCGGGAGTCTCAGGCAGCAGCGGGACTGGCTCATCAGAACATCGTCGGGGTATACGATGTAGGCAGAGAAGGAAACATCAACTACATCGTGATGGAACTGGTAGAAGGTCAGACCCTGAATGAGATTATCGCGAAAGAAGCACCGATGGACTATCGCCGTGTCATCGAGATCACCAAACAGGTGGCGGCGGCACTTCGGGTGGCGCACCGGAACAAAATCATTCACCGCGATGTAAAGCCGCACAATATCATGGTTACGACGGATGGAATCGTGAAGCTGGCGGATTTCGGAATCGCCAAAGCGGTGAACGATGCCACCATGTCCACCGGAAGCAAAATCATCGGTTCGGTTCACTATTTCTCGCCGGAACAGGCGCGGGGAAATTACGTGGACGAGCGTTCGGATATCTATTCCTTGGGAATCGTTATGTACGAGATGCTCACGGGACAGGTTCCGTTCGACGGAGATAATCCGGTAACTATTGCCCTCAAGCACATCAACGAAGAGATCACGCCGCCGAGCCAGCTGGTGGACGGTATTCCGCCGGCACTGGAGCAGTGCGTGCTGAAGGCCACCAGCAAGTTCCAGACGAACCGCTACAGCAGTGCGGATGAGCTGATCGAAGAGCTGAACAATATTGAATTCGTTACCCGTATGGTAGGTAATTCTATTTTTAACGAAGCCTCCGAACAGGTGGAACAGAGCCGGAAGGGTCAGACCGACGAGGACGAGGATTACGAGGATGAGGACGATGATGAGTCCTACGACCGGAAATCCCGAAAGAAGAGGAAAAAACCGAAGAAGAAGCTGACCAAAGCGCAGAAGAAGCGCCGCATCCTGATTGCGATAGCCGCGGTACTGGCAGTGGGTCTGGGCGTTGCGGTTGCCGGATTCAACGGCCTTTTCTCCGGTCAGAAGGACGTTCCGGACCTCTACGGAATGACGGTAAAACAAGCCAAGAAGGAAGTGGAAGCGGCTGGCTTTAAGCTGAAGGAGGGTAAGGAGGTCTATTCCAACGACTACTCCAAGGGTCAGATTGCGGAGCAGGATCCGGAGTCCGGTTCGAAAGCGAAGAAGGGATCTTCCATCACCGTTCATGTGAGCAAGGGACCGCAGGCCGGAACGGTGCCGAATCTGGTGGGCCACAACGAAAGCGAAGCGGAAGAGATGCTGAAGTCTTCGGATTACGAGCTGGGTACGATTAAACAGCAGACTTCCACGGAAGCGGCAGGCACCATCATTTCCCAGGATCCGAGCGGCGGCGAGGAAGCCGATCACGGCACTCAGGTGAACATCGTGGTCAGCGACGGAAAGGGCGTTCAGAAGTCCACTGTGCCGTCCATTACCGGACGAACCCTGACCGAGGCGAAGCAGGCGCTCCGAAGTGCGGGCTTCAAGGTAGGCAAGGTAACCTACGAGGAAAGCAATGCATACGGCAGCGGCTACGTAATGTGGCAGCAGTATGCGGCAAACACCGAGCTGAACAAGGGTACCAAGATTGACATCGAGGTCAGCAAGGGCGCACCGAAGACCAACGACAACAAGAAGCCGAACAAGAAGCCGTCGAATACCGACAGCGACGACAACGGCAGCAATTCGGTGGACGATTAGCATATGATTGGAAAAGTGGTAAAAGGAATCGGGGGCTTCTATTACGTCTCCGACGGAAAAGAAATCATTCAAGGAAATGCTCGGGGAAATCTGAAGCGCCGAAAGAAGGATACCATCTATGTGGGAGACGAGGTGGAATATGAAATTCGTCCGGAAGATGGGGAATGTATTATCACCAAAGTACTCCCGCGCCGGAATATTCTAAAGCGTCCGCCGGTATCCAATTTGGATACGCTGGTCATCGTCTCTTCGGCAGAAACGCCGGAGATGATTCCCCTGGCGGTGGACAAGCTGACGGTGTACTGCGAGATTACCGGGATTCGGCCGATTCTTGTTTTTACAAAAGCGGATTTGGCATCGGAAGAGCGGATGCGAGAGCTGGAGAATATGTACCGGGAGGTGTATCCCGTATATCCCATCAGCAGCGTCACCGGAGAGGGTGTGGACGACCTTCGCAAGGCCGTTGCGGGACAGAGCGTGGCTCTGGCGGGTCCGTCGGGCGTGGGCAAATCCACATTGCTGAACGCATTGATTGCGGATGCGGATGCGGAGACCGGAAACCTCAGCGAGAAGACCGGCCGGGGAAAGCACACTACGCGGCACGTGGAAATTTTTCCACTGGATCACGCCACCTATGTGTACGACACGCCGGGATTTACGTCTCTGGATTTGCCGGAGATGGATCCTCGGGAGCTTCGAAACTTCTTTCCGGAATTCCGGGAACCCGGAGCTCATTGCCGCTACGGCGACTGCGTGCACATTAACGAGCCGGCATGCGGCGTGAAGGAAGCCCTGGCAGAGGGCGAAATCTGCCGGACGAGATACGACAGTTATTTAAAAATGTATGAAGAGGTTCAGAAATGGCAAAAGTAGCACCATCAATTCTATCGGCAGATTTTTCCAAACTGGGAGCGGATGTACAGGAAATATGTGAATTCGGCGCAGATTACATCCATGTGGACGTTATGGACGGCGCCTTCGTTCCGAACATCAGCTTCGGAGCCGGCGTGATGAAAAGCTTGAATAATGTGACAACCATTCCATATGATGTCCATCTGATGATCGAGGATCCGGATCGATACATCGAGGACTTCGTGACACCGAACACGGAATTCATTACCGTTCATCAGGAGGCTTGCCGTCATCTGGACCGGACGATTCAGCATATTCACAGCACCGGAGTGAAAGCCGGCGTTGCCCTGAATCCGGCCACCCCTATCGTGATGGTGGAGGATGTATTGGACAAAGTGGACATGATTCTGATTATGTCCGTGAACCCGGGTTTTGGCGGACAGAAGTTCATTCCGAGAGCACTGGACAAAATTCGCCGCCTGGATGAAATCCGGAAGGCAAGCGGGTACGATTTCGTCATTGAAGTGGATGGCGGCGTGAATCTTCAGAACTGCGAAGAGCTGAAATCCGTCGGCACCGACATCCTTGTAGCCGGATCGGCAGTATTCAAGGCAGAGGACCGGAAGGAAGCCATAGCGGTTCTGGGCAAGTAATTCAGAATGTACCGGCGCTAAGGAAGTATGCAATAACAGGGAGTATCACACGAATGTGTGGTGCTCCCGTTTTTTTTGTTCTTCACTTTTTTCTCGGGGATTTTAGCAAAAGAGCAAACCTGCATCCGGAAAGCAATCTCATCGTCAAGCTGAGATTGCTTTCCGGATGCAGGTTCTTTCATTCTTGGGCACCGGCGGGCCGGGAAAATCCTGAGCATGTTGGCGTGTCCCGTCGGAGCTCCAAGGGTTTGCGGGCATGCCCACGCCAACATTTGCGCCGGATACCTGCTAATGAGATTCAATTGTTGGCGTGCCCCGACGGTGCTCCAAGGGTTTGCGGGCATGCCCACGCCAACATTTGCGCCGGATACCTGCTAACGAGATTCAATTGTTGGCGTGACCAGACGGTGCTCCAAAGGTTTGCGGGCATGCCCACGCCAACATTTACGCCGGCGGGCCGGAAAAATCCTGAGCATGTTGGCGTGTTCCGTCGGAGCTCCAAGGGTTTGCGGGCATGCCCACGCCAACATTTGCGCCGGATACCTGCTAACGAGATTCAATTGTTGGCGTGACCAGACGGTGCTCCAAAGGTTTGCGGGCATGCCCACGCCAACACGCTCATGTCCATCATTAAGAAAAGAATGTTTACCTTATACAAAAGGCAATCCCCGAGAAAAAAGTGAAGAACCATACTATTTGGACCCTTGTATAGAAATGTGTACATATGGTAAACTTTGAGAGAAAGACGCAGGTTAAAGAAAGCGATGGGGGCGTATTGTGAAACGGAATTTAGGAAGTGGTTTTAACCGATAATGAACTACGAATTGTGGAAAGAAATACTGAGCTGGGAAGTTTACTACATGTTCATTGGTTTCGCAATTTCTGTGCTCGGTTCATCGGTTTGTGGAGCAAATGAAGCTCGATTTCTTTTAAGGAAATATGGGAAATGGAAGGGGCTGAAGAAATATGAGAGTAAGCATCCATTTTGTCTATATAGTCTCTTATATTTGTGGTATGACCGATACTATCCGGTAAATCAACCGGAGTATAAAAAGTTTAAACGTGCAATTAATAAATCGAGAATAATCAATATTTTGGGAATACAACTGATGTGCAGCCTGTTGTTGGTTGGTATAAAGCAGTATATTTGGGGCATGTATTTTTGCAATTTGAAAGATGCCGAAATTGTAGAAATATTCAGAGATACATCTCGTCGCCTGATTATCGCATATGCTGTTATTCCTTCTATTCTATTAAATACAACACAGGCTATCATGAATCATATGGATAGAAAGCGAGCTGTATAACCATGTTCATGATAGTATTTGCATTTCTGCCTCTATCAGTTGTGAATTGGAAAATAGTGTGTAGAAAAGAAATGTATGGATGGAGAGAGAATGCACCTCACACACAGAGAAAAAAAGGAACAATCTATTGTGTAATGCGTGAGGACTCAGGTGCGGCGGTTGGAGGAATACTGGCAGCTATAGCAGCGATAGTTTTTATAATTATGAGGAAGTATTTCAATCATCCGCTAACAACGAAAATCTATTTCCTTACAATTATGGTGGAATTACTGTTTTTTCTGTTGAGTTTGATACCGTATTTATATGAGATTACGTTAGAGGTAGACGTAATCAGCAGACAGATATTGAACAGACGGAAGTATTGGAATATTAGCGATATTAAATACTGCAAGGTAAAGATGAAGTCGTATAGGATGGGGGTTTATCCGGTAATATATGTATATATGAAGGGAAAAAGATTACCGGCCTTCTGGGTCAGCGAAGGGCAGTTTGGATTTATGCGTTTTCTAAGATGCATGAAATTTGTAGGAAAGAAAAAGGGGCAGAAGCCCGGGCACCCAAGAGTTCCGCTTATCGGAAAAGAGAAATTGGATGATTATTTTCTGAGAAGCGACATTTAAAGCTAATTCTTAAATCATAATTCAAAGAAGGAAAAAACATTATGAAAAAAGGAAATGTACTGGCGGTCCTTTTGGCGACCGTAGGAATCATGCTTTTTGGTACTCTGGCGGTATCGGCGGATGCACACGCCGGAATCCAATCCGCATCCGGAAAGAGCGGTGTGCCAACCGCGATTGCAGAGAATGAGTCCGGCGCAGTCACCTCCGCAAAAGCAAGTGTGGGGAAGTCCAGAAAGGCGAAAGCTTCCGCAAATACAGTGGCGGATTCCGGTCTGTACCAGGTGAAGATTGCGGGAGATATATGTCCAAGCGCCGGAAGCCGGGCAATGGATTTGATTAATCAGTACCGTAAAGCGAACGGAAAAAGCAGCATCGAACGGGACAATACTCGTGAGCTTATGGCAATTACCCGTGCGGGAGAGATTTCGGTATACTACAATGCCATGCGTCCTTCCGGAACGGCCGGACCGGATCTTATCATTGGATTCTATGATGAAGATAAGGATGCGACCATCGACACCTGGTTCAACAAATTAAATCCGGATTTGAAGAAATTACTTCTGGACGATCAGTGGAAGTCCGGATGGGTTGGCGTTTTCCGCAACGATGCCGGATATTGCTATGTTGCCGTGGATTTCTACACGACGGCAACGCAGGGAAGCACGAACTCCAATTATTCGGAAAAGGAATATACGCTGACCTTCCATGTGATGGATAAGTGCCTGAACGTGAAGGGGCTGTTCTGCGACAAGAACGTTAACCTCTACAACAAAAACACCTTGACAAAGGGTGCAACCTACTATTACGTAGTGATGAACTACAACCAGGTGGAGGATGTGAATCTGTTCCACTCTCAGACCACCAAATCCTCCAACACCAAGGTGATTTCTGCCACCCAGGATGGCATCCTGAAGGCGAAATACCCGGGCGTCGCAAAGGTAACCGTCAAGCCGGCAGCCGGTTCCGGACTGTCCATGTCCAAAACGCTGGTGGTTCTGCCGAGCAAGGTGACCGGCGTGAAGCTGACCGCAAAGAAAAAAGCCATGAAGGTTGCGTGGAAGAAGACGGCGGGAGCATCCGGATACAAGGTATACCGGGCAACTTCCAAGAAGGGAAAGTACAAATGCGTCAAGACCGCATCTTCAAAAACAACGTCCTTCACCAACAAGAAGCTGAAGAAGAACAAGAAATACTACTATAAGGTATGTGCTTTCGTAAAGTCCGGCAAAAAGACGTACAACGGTGCATACTCCACCGTGGTTATGAAGAAAGCAAAATAGCATACGTGAATCCACCGGGAGCAGCCAAAAAGCTGCTCCCGGATTTCATTTGGCGGAGGCTGCTGCATCGAGTGTCCATCCGGCAATTAGAGTTCTGAGATTGCAAGAAATTAAATATGCCTGGAATTTCGAGACGACTTCACGCTAATCTTACAATTTCGGTGAATTGAAAAAGTAAGTTCCAGTTCAGCCAAAAAACTTTCCGCTTTGCAAA